>Ga0209084_1000990_pt1 | contig 25182 bp, 34 predicted proteins | sample C_130820_MF_Meta_FD_187309 | JGI IMG/M metagenome (GOLD analysis project Ga0209084, IMG submission 187309) | Freshwater microbial communities from Lake Croche, Canada to study carbon cycling - C_130820_MF_MetaG (SPAdes) (version 2) | ecosystem: Environmental > Aquatic > Freshwater > Lake...
TGGCAGGGGCACTAGGGATTGAACCTAGGCTAACAGAGTCAAAGTCTGTTGTGCTACCATTACACCATGCCCCAATAAATTATTAACGCACTATTTCTAATGCGTGTATTAAAGCACTCTACATGGGTGCGTACCCACTTGTCACCTTTCGGATAGAGAATGCTTTAATACGCTATAATTTTTTGTCTCACAAAAGAGACTCCATCCTATAGGCCGCCCATTCGCCCATGTTTAAAGTGCAGGCTAGGATCTCGTTTCCTATAACACACTATCTTCTTAACTAACCCATACTATAACAGAGTATCCATTTACTGTCAAACTCTGCTATGTTGTTTTTATACAACACAAAAACAAAAACCCCTGAGTACTTTCGTAGCCCAGGGGTTGAATAAATTTGTTATGATGTAACTAGTTATTCCTCTCCCCGGGCACCTCTTTGGTTATCATTGCCGCGAATACTTGTAGGATATGATGCCGCAAAGGTCGCTAAGGCCTCTATAGACCATAGCCCCGTATGTTTCGGCATGTAACAAGTTTTATTCATCATAGTCTTTTATTTAGTCCTGGTTTAAAATAACAGCAAATAACATAGTGTTTTTACTGTTTATGTGTCTATTGTATAGTAGTTTTGAATAGAAGTCAACCTTCTGTTTACCCAAAGATTTTAGATATATCATACCAAGCTAAATATGTATCTATGTATCATTGTTTACTATTTAATCTTCACAAACCACACACCGATAATTCTTGGGCAAGAACATCAGGCGTACATCGAATAGCCAATCACCTGAGAGAGCAAGGATGGAATGCTGAAGTTATTGACTTTGCCATAGCATGGAGTTTTTCTCAATTAGAAGAATTGGCCAAGTCTAGAATAACATCAAATACTAAATTTATTGGATTTTCACATATGTTTCAAATGGGGAAATCACTTAAGAATTGGCCGGCGTCTATAGAAAAATTTTGTGCCTATATTAAACAAACCTATCCTGACATAGTTATAATAACCGGATCGCAACATAATCCCAATTTTGTTTCAGACCATGTTGATTATAGTGTAACTGGTTACGGGGAACATGCCCTAGATGCGCTACTAAAATATAAATTCAGCAATGGACCACGACCTAAATTCAATTTAATAAAAGGATTAGCCGGGCAAAAATTGATTCATGCTTTAGAAAGCTATCCGGCTCACCCAATGCGTGAACCTACATTAATTTATGAAGATAGAGATTTCATTTTCCCCGGTGAATGGAGCACCATAGAGTTTAGTCGTGGATGTAAATTTTCTTGCTCTTTTTGTAATTTTCCTGTACTAGGAGTTAAGGGAGATTATACAAGGACTGCTGAAGGTTTTAGAAATCATATAATGACCAATTATGACAGATTTGGGATAGAAAATTATATGGTGTCTGACGAGACCTTTAATGATAGTACCGAAAAGATTACTAAGTTTGCTGATGTTGTTGAGACTTTACCTTGGAAACCATATTTTACGGGCTTTCTAAGAGCCGATTTGTTAGTAAGCCGACCCAAAGATAAAGAAGAATTATTGCGTATGGGGTTTCTGGGACATTTCTATGGAATAGAAAGTTTCAATCATGCTACTGGAAAGATAATAGGAAAGGGTATGGATCCAAGTAGGTTACAACAAGGATTGATTGATGTTAAAAAATACTTACTAGAGAACAGCAATAACACATATAGAGGAATGATTAGTATAATATATGGATTACCCTTAGAAACAAAAGAATCACTGTTTCAAACTGAAGAATGGCTTTTGGCAAACTGGAGAGACCAAAGCCTGATATCTTGGGGTCTTGACCTTACTGATAATGATATGGGTGCTAGTCATTCAAAACTTTCATTGAACTATTCAAAATACGGATACAAAAAAATAGAAGGACCTTATGATTTCAAAAGGTACAATCAATCATTTTATAGTACGCCAGGCAATGTAACTATCACAGAAGATGACAACGACGCCAATGATGATGTTATTAATTGGAAAAATGAAAACATGGATCTTACATACGCAATGGATAGAGCAAAAATTATTAAAAACAAATTTCCATTAAATGGTGGATTTCAAATAGGAAATTTACTTGTAAATAAAAATACTAACAAATCAGCAACTATAGAAGAACGACTTTCTATTACTAGTACTCAAACCGGCTGGGAGTATACTGACTTTACTAAATTTATATCTAATTACATTGATAAAAAACTAAGTTTGTAAAGTTGTTTCAATTCTAGTTCTAATTTTTTTAAGTTCATCATATATTTTTGAACCTAATTTTTCACTAGTAATTCTATGATGATGGAATGGGCCTGCTCCATTTGGATGTAACGGGTCCATCCAGATATCACGCTGATCCAAAGTAACAAATGGTATCGTTGTTCTATAGTGAGTTTTAAATCCCTTTGTTCCCAAATTAGCTAATCTTCGTATATGCTTAATATCGGTTGGATCAACCATAATTTTTGTTGGTTTATAAAAAGGAATCCATTCAGTACGAGGTTGTAGTGTAGGCAGTTTTACTATGTTTTCAGTATCTGTATACGAAAACTCTGTCAGCAATGTGTCTACTAGTATACATCTATCTCCAAATATAGCAATTAATTCTTTAGTGAATTGCTTAAACAAATCAATGTTTTGTCCTATCACTTCTGCTTGGTCAAAGCAACGATGATGCTGAGTTTTAATTAATTCATCTGCTAACCAACTAAACGGTGAATTTGTATTTTTTAACAACTTAATCATTGGAGGAACAATAGTGAATGCTTCATTGCTAGTGACATACTTTGTATATAGTTCTGCGCTAAAGTTACATACTAATATATCATTTGGGCCTGCGTTTTCTTGATAAAATTTTAAATAAGGAAATTTTACAATTTCATGGTATATCCAATAATGATCTACCAACGGTGGTTTGTGTCTGATAGAATACATTGTATCAAAAACTCTATTAGCGATTGAATTTGGAGGGGTGTATAATGACAATAAACTAGGAGAACGAATTGGTAATTTACCTTTGGACAAATCTAAATCGTACGGTCTATCGTTGTAGTAGTATTTGTCTATATTAAATTCACGTCGGATGGGTGATATGTCAACCGCATCCCACACATCACATGAACCAAAAACAAAAATTTTAGATTTAGGGGGAAGGTTAGTAGGTAGTTCCATAGTAGAGTATTTATACAGTAATACTTGAGGGAATAAATAGCTTGAGGGAAAATCAATGTATAAAGTTACTATAACACATACTAGAATGGACGTGTCTACCCCGTTCTTTTGGGAAACTGATTTAGCTAACCATGAAGAAATACATAATATTGTGACTGATATTTGGAACGGAGCAGTACAATTAATCCCTGCTGATCCATTAGAAAGAAATTATTCAAATGACGGGTTAGTATCTACTAGAATACAAATATTTGAAAATATGTATACTTACTACGATTGTAAAAAAATAATAAATAATCATCCTAAATTACTTGGATATTGGAAATTTAGGAATGATTATAATTACGAAAATAACATATTCAAAAATATCACTGAGGAGGAGATTTAAGTTCTACAACCTTTTCTCTGCTTGCTTCTGATAATCGTTGTCTAGTAATATCTGTCACTGAACCAGTTAATTGTAACATAGGCCTATCCCACCATCCCATATTACATGATGAGTGTGGCATATTTTTCCAATCCCATGTAATACAATCACCTGCTTTCCATTGTGTCCAGGCTGCGTTACCTAATTGAAATACCTGACCAAGTTGCCAGTCAGCTAACATAATAGCAAAGCGGCGAAACTCTACTTCAGTTGACATATTTAAGTTATCTAAATGAGTATGTATCATTTGACCAGTTCTCTGATTATGAAACTTTAATGCGCTATTCTCCATGCCCAGGTAGTCATTTATTTTTCTAAATTCAGTAACATGTGTTGCTAACAATCTATCAAATATCATTTGATCAGGATTAGCGCCTGCTCTTACTAAATCTTGTTGTTCAGCATTGAATTCGTATGGAGCATCTGTTTTGCTCATAACTTGAGTGCTCCATGAACTTGGTTTGGATAACGGTATACAATATTCGATAGCTTGAGTAAAATCTAAATTAAAATTACATACGAATGTGTAACTATCAGTGCCGGGCTCAGGCATGCGGGCAGTGTCAAAATGCCAATTACTTCTTTTTTTAGTATAATCCCAGCGGCTGTCTTTCCAGTCTTTTCTGGATTTCCAATCATGTGAATCTACTATAAATGACATATATTAAAGTTTGTTAATACTATTTATAATAGTTTTTAATGACTCATCTCCGGGAGTAATGGGCACAGACCATTCATTCTTAAAATCATTCAATACAGTTGGATCTGATAGATATTGTTTAGTTATTGTTTTCCAATATTCAACAATTTCTGTTTTAGTATTTTTAGGAAAAACAATACAATATCCACTAATGTCTATCCATTTGTTGTATTTCTTACTCATTGCCGGAACGTTGTACTGTGCCAATCCTAATGTAGTTCCTAATACTTTTAACTTACCGGAAGCAATATGTTCTCTAACTGTAGCGACCGGTAACATTGCGGCATTAATATGATCGCCTAACAAATCATTGACAATTGGACTAGCACCCTTATAAGGAACTAATATCTGTGGATTCTTAGGGTTTATATTACTCAATAATTGATCTATCTGTAATTTATGAGCCGGGGTACCTATACCAAATGACAGTACGGCGTCACCTCTTAATTTGTTCACTAAGTCATCAAAGTCATTGATATTAGTATTTTTGCTAACAACTATTACTTCATCATATCTACGGGTAGCAGATACATAATCAAATTCAAATTTGTTATTTTTTACTACTGATGCTAAACCGGCTATACTAGTAAATCCAATTACAGTACCGTCTTTGGGAGCAGTATTCAGATACTGACTTCCAATCAATGAATCTGCTCCGGCTTTATAATCAAATGCTATATCAATATCAAAATTAGTTTTTACATATTTTTGATAGTGCCGCATTGATTGATCCAAACCTCCGCCAGGGGGAAAGGTTACAACTGCGGTTATGGACGAGGTTGCATTAATTAACGTAGAGAATAAAAATAAAATAACAAAAAGTAAGTGTTTCATAGATTTATTTAATTACTCATCCAGTGTTCTAAAATAAAATACACTGGACGTCATAGTTTTGAATCCTGAAATACCGTCGGATGAGACAATTTTAAACTCATCGGTAATCATATCCGTTCTTAACTTGACATTATCTATATAGATATTTTTTACAGTTTCAAATTCTGAATTTTCAAAGAACCAAAACCACTTGTCTGTTCTATTTGCTTTTGTTGGTTTGTCAGCTTGAAATCTGTTATCCCAGGTATCATAACAAACAGCCTTTGTCACATCATTTTGAAATTGGTTAATCATTCCATTACTAGCTGTGTTATTACTTCTCCACAAATAGTTTCGTTTATACTTGTTAATGTTGTAGTACTCGCTTGCTTGATATGCCATTTCAAAAGTAAGCAATGGTAGATCAGGTGCCCAATAAAAGCATTCAGCATTCTCTGGATCTAGTACGCCGGGCACAACAGGTGATATAGCTAAATCTGAAAAGAACATCCCAACTCTATTGTTATCACCCAACGCTAACAATGGTTTATCTATACCATATATGTGACCAGTTGTTATACTTTTATCTGCTAATATAAGGTCGCTGTCACTAATGCTTGCTGTTTGTAGCATTGCGCCCGAACGTATATGCTCTATCTTATCAAACAATGATTCAATGTCAATTGATTCTACTTTGCCGACAAAATCCTTTATAGTAATTTTAATATTAGTATGAATTCTACTGACCCAATCTAATGTTGGTTTGACTGAGTAATCCCATTCGCTCCAATAGTTTAGTGCTGACCTATCAACGTTGTTTGGAGTATAAAGATTACCATCCATTAATACTTTAGGCCACTTGACACATATCTCATCAAGTTTAATATTGTTGTTTAAGAATGTCATAAGGATGTTATGACTATCGGCACCCCCTGAGTAGTTTAATATCAAATATTGATAACTATCTCTTAATTGTTGGGCACGTTCTTTATACAACATAGATAATGGAACTTTGCCTAGTAGTGTTTTATCAAAGTTTTCCCATATTTGATCATGGTAAACAAACTTAACTTTTAAGTTATTTTTAGATGCGTGTAGCATAGCATCAAATTTACGATTAAAAACAGTATCTCCTGCTTTCCATTGTCCATATTTTTTATACATATTATAGTAGATTTATAAAGCTATTTTTAGTTAATGATTCTTTTACAGTTTCAAAGCTAGGACATTTGTCAAATTTGGTTTGAATTATTATTCTAGGACTAGTGCCGTTGCATTTAAAACTGTGATACACATCGGTGTTTACGATATACACATCACCCTCGGAATTATGTAGTTCTTCAATATATTCTACACCTTCAAAGTCTACAATGTCAACGTTTCTGGACTGGGACTCTCCGTCATTTTTTGCTACTACATTACCCATAGTGTTAATTGTATCCTCATCATACCATCTAACCCAATCGCCCGGGTTACAGCTAACCGCAATATTCAATGCTGATTTGCAATTCATTCCATCTTTGTGAATTCTCATTCCTGTACCGGGCGCCACCACAAATGCCTTTTGTATTGGTCTGGCTTTTTCCGCCCACCATTGTATTTTTAAGTCAGTATTGTTAAAAATTTTCAAAAATTCAGCATGTAAGTAATCATCAAAATGAACCCATTGATAACTATTAGTTATATGTCTTACATTTGGATTATCTTTTTGATTTCGCTGTGAGATTTCAATTTTGAAGAAAGAAATAATATCAGCAGGAAGTTTTCCTAAAAAATGATAATTATTGCTCATGGGGAACCCGATCTAATAAACTATTTAGTGATTTTTCAATTCTTAGTAAAAAATGATAAATAGTATTAGAGGAGTACTACCATGGATGATATACAAAAAGAAGTGATTAGATTAAATATGTTAATAGTGGGTAATGTAAAGACACAAAATGTAGAAGTCCCGACCGCTGTCACATATGATCGAATTACTAAATGGCCGGCAATAAATAATCCTATCCAAACTATTTTACACATACAAGGAACGCTGAGTTATAACAATTTTGTAGTAGATGACACAGTTTATCAAGAATTAGTTGGATTGAACAATAAATTAATCAGACAAGCAAATCAAGTTTTTAAAGATACCTCGCCTGAAGAATTATATGATGCTAATTATCCTGCTATAAAAGAAGGCATTGATCTTATAATTCAGCTACGTGACTATTTTGCTGCTAATAACTTATTAACATCATACGCCGGGTAAAATTTGTATAAACAGACAATAATACACACTAGATTAACCTCTGATACTCCGTTTTTTTGGGAAGTTGAACATTTGGGCATGCCAAAACATGCTGTTATCAACAAAAAAATAAAAGAAATTTGGGGCAACGATGTTGAGTGTTTAGAAAGAATTTATTCAGATGATGGACTAACAGCCACAATAGTACATATTTGTGCTAGTAAAGAGTTGTATTATCAACACAAAAAAACTATGAATGACATCATATGTGAGTTGGGGTGGTGGGAATTTAGGAACAAATATAATAAGGATAGAAACATAATTCGACAAATAGTTGAAGAAGATTTATCATAAATAGTTAAAAGGAAATAGAAAATGTACAAAGTAACAGTAGTTAATACTCGCCCTAATGCGGATATCCCGTTCATTTGGGAAACCAATTTAATAGATTATCCGTCAATAAATGATGCGCTACACGCAGGATTTGGGGATGACGTAACCTTTGACACAAAGGTATATTCTGATGATAGACTAGTAGCTACACAGACCTTTTTATCACCTAGCATGGAAATTTATTATCAAGCAAAGGGTAGAGTAGCAGTTGACAAGTTATTGATTAACTTTTGGATTGTGAGAGATAACTATAATTTTGATAACAATATATTTCGTCAATCCACTGAAGAAGAAATCTAAACAAAGTTAAAAGTTAACCGTTTTAACACACGGCCAGACTCACCAGCAGTACTTGAATCAACTACTGCTGTCCTTTTGTGTACATTGAACCAGTTATCATATACAATAATATCCCCTTCTTCCCAATGATGATCATACAACGTATTGCTCTTGCGTTCTATTAAATCATACACTTTATTAATAAATTCAGAAGTTTGCTCCCCGTCTAATTGAATTCCACGTTGTTCAATGTGATGTATCCAAGCAAATGTTTTGGGAGTTCTAAACATACAATTAACAGTGGGGGACTGTTTAAGTGTTTTGGGATTAGTTTTTAAAAATGGCAAGCGTTCAAGTCTAGTATTTGGTCTATACATATCATGCATCCAAACCCAACAATCATTATAACTAACACGTTCTTCTTCGTTAAATAAATCCCATCCCAATTCTAAATTCAACCAAGATGTAACCCCTGACCCGTCGGTTGTGTTGTTATACATATACAATAATCGACCCGGGTAGCTAGTTGGACCTATATGCGCCATGTCAGCATGATAATCCATATGACGATCACCAAAGAAGTTATTAGTACTCTTGAAGTGACTAACTGGTTTGTCAGTAGTTCTATCTGCTAATGTCCTGTCAAACCCGTTACTAACTTCAGGTCTACTATAATCGTTTTGGCCCCACACTCTACCAAATTTTTGACCCAAATCATAAAATTCATCATCATTAAGTTTTTTATTTAAATTTTTTATGAGAATTAAATTTCTAGATAATACAAGTTGTTGCCACCAATCAGATGATTGATACATAGCTTCTTCATAGGTTACTCTTACTGTAGTTCCCCATTCAGGATATATAGGTAATAGTTCCATTAATTTTTCAAGAAAGGCAAAAAGAGTTTACAAGGATCATATTCCCACCACTTGCCACTGATGCTTGAGCCAAAGTCAAAAGACTTGGGATCGTAATGATGATTGTTATGCCAACCTTGACCCCATGCTAAGTAGGCTAAAAGTATGTTGTTATGTGAGTTATCTTTAGTTTCAAAATTTCTATAGCCAATTTTTAATTTCATATGACCAACTACATTAATTAAGTTTTCTTGTGATAAACAGATAGCAGTTACCAAAAAGAAACCGGTGAGAGCAAGTTGCCAATTAAACAAGGCAACTAGCAGCGGCACTCCCCATAATATTCTTTGTTGATACTGGTGAAACCAGACATGATTTGACTTACGCATTAAGTCTACAGCATACTTGGGATTTACCATTGGATTTTCCTCAGTCATATGACAAAACCAACCAGCAAACGCATGCCATATTCCATGTAACGGACTATGTAAATCTCGTTCGGTGTCTGCGTGAGAATGGTGATAGCCGCGATGTATAGCAGTCCAAAAGATGCTACTACCTTGTCCTGCAAATACTGCTAAAAACAATATTATATTTTCTTTCCAAGTAGGAAGAGTGTGTGTTTTATGACTGATAACTCTATGATATCCTACCGCGATACCCAGGCCACCAACTAGCACCCACATAATAAATGTCGCTATCAGATAGTATGCTGGAATAATTCCCGCAATCAGCAACCCAATCGTTATCAAACCCAAAAGGGTCATGGGTACAAAACTAAACCAAAAGGCTCGTGAAATATTTTTTAACATAATTATCCAATCATATAATTTTATTTATCTGATAAACTTACAACATATTGTTTTGTGTAATTGATAATCTTTGGTCCAATTGGTTTGAATTTTCTATATATGTCAGGCCAATCATTAAACAACCCACCTCGTTTTCCCTGATCTACTCGTTCAAACCACTTATACATCCCCAAATTATATTCATTAAAAGAAATCCAGACATTCTTATAATGAGTAACTTCTTCTAACGCAGCAGGTAATATGTGTGTAGCAATATAGTATTTAACCCTATGTTTTGGTAAAATATACATCCTAGTTAGCATTAGCGCAGTCTCGGGTTCTAGTTGGTATTCATTCCAACCAGCACTACATACGTAATTCCCATCTTCTTCAATTACGTAATACTTACCTTTCCCTTCTTTGTATCTTCCGTTCCCCAATATATGAAATAAATTGCCCGGGTCATTGGCATGATCCGGATGATAATTTAGAATATTGGATTCAGTATCAACCGTAGCCAGTCCCTTCTTAAGTAAATCAATTACGTAAGTGTTGGACAAATCATGTATTGTGTGTAAAATTATCATTAATTCCTCGATGTTCCTGTTTTAACAAATAGCACCTAACGATAGAATCAAATTCTGATAGATTCCTATTGAATAATAATTCCCAATAATTTGTAAAATTACATTTAGTTTTGCTTGGTACAAATATTTCATCTACGAAAAAATATCTATCATTAATATAGCTATTCCAATCTGAGTTTTGAGTGCGTAATACATAAAACTTTAATCTATTATTGTATTCGTTTTGTTTAATTATTTCTGCTAGTATATCCTCATCAAAATTATGAGAGGTTATGTACCAAGACAAATCCTCATCACTTATATAATATGACATAAATGATTTTAATTCTTCATTTTTTATCAACCCATACGAATGAAAATTATTTAGGTCGCTCAAGTAGGTGCTGGAAAAGATTTCATAGTGCGCCGCATTGTCAAATAACTTTTTGACCAATGGTTTATGAGATGGTAATAGTTTAATTATCATTATACAATTGCCTTTTTAATTCATCTATATATAAACCGTCCAAACTATGTTCCAATCTTTTCACATGACTATTTTGTAACTTACGATAAGCCTCCAAGTTCATTCCCATTAAATGCTCATATCCATGTGTCTTTGTCTTTTCTAATAAAGTTGGCATTAACTTGTTTAATACTTGATTTTTTGTACTTATACTTGATAACTTATAAGGTAACTTGTTATCAATCAAATCTTGTATAATCGGTTCATCTAAGTAGTATGCTATCATTTCCGGAGTATACGAAAACCATTCATTTACTAATGGTATGTTATATTTTAAACTAAATCGCATAGCACTCGCATCTTCGTTTTCTCTAAAACAATAATACCATTTAGAATTTGTTTGTCGTAATAACATTTCTCCGCCCATAATAGCAGGCGCTTGTAATTTCAAAATAGTATGATATACAGTAAGATATGCTAATTGTCTACAATGAATGTTTGAGGCAAATTCATATGCCTGGCCGCTTTTATAGAAGTCAACTACATCAAAATCAATTACTTCTAACGCAAGATCCAGTTCTGTTGATATACGCTTTGCTAGAAGTAAATCACCAAGATTATAATCATTTGCAAACTTAATGAAAACAATTCTAGGTTTAACTCCGATATGAGTAAACGCACGTAATACAATTTCACTATCAGTTCCACCACTGAACAATACTAACAAATCTTTGCCAAACTCTTTATAGATTAAGTTGGCGGTGCGATATTGTTCTTGTAGCCAACTACTAGTTTTATAGTAATCGGTATCTATATTACCCACTTTTACTTTAAATTTATCATAACAAGTTTGTCTATACCCATACTGAGTATCATTTATGGTATAGCTTAAATGATTGTTGCGGGTAAAATTCATATGTTATTATTTATTTAATAAATAGTTGATGACTACAAAAGCAGTATGGTATCACAAACGGGCTAATCTTGATCCGGAATTAGTATCTCGGATCACAAAAGAATTACAAGACGCAATTCCAATAATTTATCCAGAATTTGCCTTTAACAAATATTTAGTTAGGGGCAACTTTCACGATAAGATAGATCAGGACTTATTCAAAGAGTTATTGCCTTCAATGGCAGTAGCTTTAAAACAAATAGGTATCTACGATATGTGGCATCGTACTGGACTTGTATCTGCGACTTCTTATCAACCTGTAAAAATTCATCGGGACGATATTGAAGGAAGTGTTAATCCAAAAACAATCGCTTTAAATTTCCCAATATATAACTGTGAAGAATCTATTACTTCATTTTATGAAATAAAAGAAGGTGTTGAAATCATAGAGACGCAAGAACGTGAAATCTCTAGTGGAAAGCCTTGGACTAAAATAGCTGACTCGTGTTTAGAAGAAGTAGATTCTGTAGTAATCTCCGAACCTACATGGCTAAGAGTTAACAAATATCACGGTGTAAAATTAAAGATGGAAAAGACAACTAGGATAGCGGCCTCTTTGCGCTTTAGACCAGAACCACTTGATTATGTAGATTCATTGTGAATCTAATTTAGTCTGTATCAAATCTTTTATATGGTTAGTAATACAGATTTTATTGTTATTTTTATCAAACGCCCACATCCAGATATCAGCAGGTCGTAAATCATTTGCCAAACAATATTCTAATTGATATTTTTTTGCATGTTCAGTAATATATGTTGGCTTAAAATTAGGTAGTATAACTTTAGCTGCTTCTACCGCTAAAGTATTAAAATAGCTAAATCTGTACATTGTACTTATAGGTCTAGTTAACGTTTCTGCTAGATTATCACCAAACACTATTCCGGCTCTAATACCTGCTAACTTGAAGTTTTTACTTAAGCTAAACGCCACAGCATCAAATACTGGATCGCTTGTATCCAATGTATCAAGTGTACTTCCATAAAACGCACAGTCTAAAAATATTTTAGTATTAACGTTTTTACAATGTGATATCAATGAATTGAACCATGGAGTTATTCCACCCTCATGATTAGGCTGACTAACTATAACATAACTGTTAGGTTTTATACTTGTGATTTCAGAAGGGTTTATAAATTTATAATTATATGGTCTTAGTATTACATTATAAAACGCATAATCAGTAGTGAAAGCATAGAAGGTATCTACTTTTTTATTTTTATATGCTATTTGATTGATTAACGCATCGTGTATGCCATTTGTAATAGCCCAATCATTTTTGTTTTCGCATCCGGCAAATGGCTTTATCCAATCAACCCATAATTGCCTATACTCTTTTATATCTTCATCATCACCTTTATTTTTTATTTTCATCTCACTAAGTTTATTCATAACTTGAGTGGGACAAAAGCTATAGACATGTGGCATTTTAACTTACTACTCCACCAACTAGATGTAACCGCGGCATTGAAGAACAGTTCATTGCTGTATGAATTTCTCTAGTGTCAGCCCAATAAACTGATCCTATATCCAGGTTATGTATAGTTCCCTGTTTAAAAACAAGATAGCAATCATCGTTAGTTATTATTGGTATATGAATCCTAGGTGAAGTATCTCTGTGCATACTATAACAACTATTGGGACCCATCCACATAAATCTAGTGCGAATCAATTTGTATTTGTTAATTATTTCTTCAAATATTGTTCCCACAAATAAAGGATTTAATTCACAATAACTTTTTTCTGAGCCATTCTGTTTTCCAGTAGATCCTGTCCACATGTCATCACCAATCCGATATTGTAAACCGGCTTGTTTTTTTGAAGCCACTTCTAGCCAGGTGATATCATTTTCAAGACTTTTATACTGAGACAGTACTAACTCACTATCAATTGAATCGATTATGTTTATCATATATCAAAATACCAAATAGTAGATTCATAGTCTACGTAGCGAGTAGTTTTAACCCTCTGATTTAATACAGTTTGTAAATATTTAACATTCATATATACGTCAGGAAAGCGATTTAAGTCGTTCATATTAAAATCATGCCCTACTAATCTACCGCCGGGTTTAATTTTAGGTAACCAATAATCTAACCATACTCTGTCAGATGGATTTGTGTGAGCCGCATCTAAAAACAAGAAATCAATTGGTTCGTTCCAATCAGGAATATCAGCTGGGTTAACTGCTCGTATAGTTGTAATATTTTTACAGTCTTTTGTGTTTTTTAAAAATACATCAAGTGAACATTTTGTTCCTACGTCAGGCAATCCATTAAAGTTAGTATCTACTGCTGCTAATCTGAGTTTTGACTTATAGACAGCAACTGATCTAGTACATTCCCAGTCGTTCCACGCATCCATACAATATAGTTTGCCCAATGGAATAGAATTACTTATTTCCCAACTGCTTCGACCCAAAAATGATCCTATTTCTACTCCTACACAACTTTCTGTATTGTATTTAGAAAACAATTCTCGCAAAACACCACACTCCTGGTGCGTCATAAAACCTGGTATATTATTCATAATATTATTTAGTACCTATAATCATGTATCTAGTGAAACTAAACTTTGGGTATGAAAAATCTTTAGATCCAGCATAACTGTATTCACTTAATGGATAGTAATTTATAAAACTTTCAAGCGAATCAGTGTGAACAGTATGCTCATCTTCATGTATCATATTGTTTCCCTGTATAATTACTCTCATCCCGGAAGGAAGATTATTAAACCAATCCATTGTCTCAAAGTGTTCTGATGCGGTATTAATAATTAAATCACAATTACCTTTTAAAGGAAAGATAGGCTTAGCACAATCTTCAGTAAATGCTCTAAATCTTTTTTGAAATTTCCAGGCTTCATTAATCATATTTGCAATATGTTCGCAACTAGGATCTAAATCAAAACTTTCAATTTGATTAACTTTGAACTTTCCTCGACTTAACAATAAAAATGCCGTTATAGCGTACCACCCAGCATATATGTGAGTGGTATCACTATACCAATTTAAATTTTCTAATTCTTCGCATAGCCAAATTTTACTTTCAACTTGACTATGCGTGAAGGCATCATTGTTGAATGCTATCATAAATTAGTAAATTAAATAGCTATCTTACCAATACTGTTAACGATAGAAGCAATTTTTGCGATGCTGCTTACTTCAGTGAAGGTCATACCTTCTTTCATTACCAATTCATCAGCATAGAATTTAATACTACGGTTACATTTGCCTACAATGCTTGCGGCTAAAGCATACATATAGAATTTCTTTTTTGAAACACCAAATGTACTATTGATACTAGTAAAAGCATCATCTTTAATATCATGTATTTCAGCAAAGGTGTACCAAGTATTATTTCTACCCATCAACGCTGCTGCTGCTTTGGTTGCTTCACGTTCAGCATCATGCATAAATAATGGACTATTCATTTCTATTTCGAATGCCAATCCGCCATTGCTTGCTGCGATAGCTGCTGAGTAAGCGCACCCATGTGCATCAACTTTTTCTAATCCGTGATTTGCCATGATATCCAAAAGATTATTTTTGATATCTTCGGCATGTTCCGGGATACTTTCTTTAACAGACTCTAACCAGTTGCCGTTAACAGTTATTGGGTTTGGCATCATAGTGTCATTTCCTCATAATCTTCTTTACCACAGCCGCACTCAGGGCAAACGTGGTCGTCAGAAAGTTGTTCCCATTTACCTTCAATTGTTTCATCGTGGACATGGCCACAAACTACGCATACGTGTTCCATTATAGTTCTCCTAATTTTTGTTGATAAGCAGCGGCGTGACGTTTTTCTACTTTAGTCAATGCTGCAAAACGTTTTTCTGCCTTAGCCAATACTGCTTTGAATTCTTCAGCATGTTCAATTGACTCATCGATTTGTTCTTGGAACTCTTGAACTGCTGTATGACCTTCCTGTGCGGCTTGCTCTTTAAATGCTGGATACATTGTGGTAAACTCATATGTTTCACCTTCAATTGCTTTTTCCAAACATTCTTTGGTAGTTGGCTTGCCAATTAGTAATTCTAAATGACCCCAAGCGTGTAGCAATTCTTGATCCGCAGTATGCTCAAAATGTTTAGCAATATCTTCATGCCCCTCTTCACGGGCAATCTTTGCAAAATAACGATATTTGATATGTGCTTGACTTTCTCCTGCTAAAGCACTTTCTAAGTTTTTAATTGTAATAGACATGATTTCTCCTTGTGTGTAAAAGTCTCTATGAGTATACTCTACTCATAGATATTTAGCTACGCATTTGGGTCAATCTTCTTTTTACGCAATTTTAGTTGCTCTCTGTACCAAGTTGTTGCAACGTCACGATCTTGTTTAGCAAGTTCTTCTGCTTTTTTATTGCGAATATGTTTAATGACAAATAGTATACCAATTACAATCAATATTAGAAGTAACACTACATTAATCTTCTTTTATATATAACCCGTTACTACGTTTATCTCTAGGATGATCTATGTCTTGATCAAACTTTCGTTCTTTAAGTGTTTTTTCACCGAATACTTTTTCACTATGACATATTAAACATTTTGGATTACCGCAATCTAACGCATGATGTTTTGCTAATCTGTGTGGTTCTTTAATAAATTTTGTATGTCCCATATGCCCCATTTCTTTAACAATTTTCAATTGTTTATGTATGGCATTGTCATCCTTAAGCAAGCGTCTACTATGCTTAAGTTTATCAGCTTCAGTACTCATATTAATGTTTCTTTCTGTAATCTTCTACTGCGGCTTTGATGGCATCTTCGGCGAGGATAGAGCAGTGGATTTTAACTGGGGGGAGGGCGAGGTGTTCGGCGATGGTAGAGTTTTTGAGGGTTGCAGCTTCATCCAATGTTTTACCCTTGACCCACTCTGTGACAAGACTTGAACTAGCAATTGCCGACCCGCACCCATATGTCTTAAATTTTGCATCTGATATTATTCCTGTTACAGGGTCTACTTTAATTTGCAGTTTCATTACGTCACCGCATGCGGGGGCACCGACCATTCCCGTACCCACATCTTCATCTTCTTTACCAAAACTACCTACGTTACGTGGATTTTCGTAGTGGTCAACAACTTGCTGTGAATATGCCATTATTTAGCCTCTTTACTTAACATTAATAAAAATTTTGCTTGGATGTTTTTAGCAAACTGAGGTTGAGGGAAGTTCCATCCGACGAATGCACCTAAAAATAAATATAACAACGTTTCTAACATAATATGTCTCCTGTACAGTATTTAGTCAGTTGAATTATCTTCTATGACAATCCAGCCCAATTTAAACAAATCTTCACGTATCTCATCAGTAACTACACTTTCACTAACATATGCTTTACTTTCAAAAATCTCTCGTCTTTGATGATCGTCCATATTCTGAAATATTTCATCATCAATTGGTTCATCACTCTGTATACCAGTACAGTACCAATCCATGTAGTCACCCTGTTCACGCATATCAGCAACAATTGCCCCGGCATGTCTCCAACTAGCACCCCATTTTTTACCAGCTAATATAGGCCATACATCATTTCTTTGGAACTCATTATTACAAATTGCTGCGTATAAGTGTTGAGCATAGACATTATCACTTTTAGCTTTCTCTATAATCCACTCAGTAGAACGCAAGTCATACTCTAAGTTATCCTTACGCCACTCTGGGTCTTGTGCCCTTAATTTATCCTGAATATCATAATCTTCGTAATGTTGTATACTATTAATAGCATCTTCATTCAATGGATCTTCTGCTAAAGTTTCTTTATACATTTTAGTACGAAACTCATTTCTTGTCGGGCTTCTGTTCATTACTCACCTTCTGCTTGCTATAGAAAATATGATTACCGATTCTTGCTACTTGTTTATAAGGCCATAGTGGATCAATATGTATTGAATGAAAGAATAGTGCTGACTTGGGAACAACATTCTTGTACATATCAAAGACCATTACTTCATACGCAACTCTCATTGCTTGTTTGAATTTTGGATTTGATTTGCTAGGATCACCTTTATCTTCGCAAACCCAACTAAACTGACATACAATATTTTCATTGATTAATGTTTTTTGATAGATAACTTTGCAAGGTGTCTCTGCGAACCCGTGATTGACACGATTCATTACCACTCTGGCGACGGCGGCTTGTCCGGGCATTGCTTCTGCCCCTGCTTCATAATAAATATTTCTTGCCATACATGCTATTTGCTTCATATCAATTTTCTTTAGAATAGGTAAATCAATAGCAATTTGTGTTGGCGAAGGAATAGCCATGATTGTTAAAAACATCATGGTCATTATTATTAACTTATTTTTTAATGATAATAACATAATTTCCTTTCACTGTAGTATACTACAGTTTTGTTGAATAACCAAATCATTTGGTTATTGTACCCAGCAATCACAGTTACACGTAATTACTTCTTCGATTGCTTGAGCAACTGTAAGTGATGCTGGCATTAATGACACAGATGTATATATTGGATTTAGTGTCACTGGAATTAATGCAACGTAGGGCGAACCACCTAAACTACCGGGTACGATAGGGCCGCCACCTAAACTATTTGGTCCGCCACCTGCGCCGGGACCAGAAAAGAAACCACTGGGCGTGGGGTCGCCGCCGGATAATCCACTGCTGCCACCGGATAATCCACTGCTGCCACCGGATAATCCACTGCTGCCACCGGATAATCCACCGCTGCCACCGGATAATCCACCTAATACACTACTTATACCTGCAGTACCTATACCAATATCACCACTCGGTACAGGTAAGTTGCCCGGTGTTCCTATACCTAGTACAGCAGCAACTGTTGGGCTGGGTGCACCAAGTATAGTTGGTTCAGTAGCGGTAGTTTCCGGAGTGTTGGTTATTAAATAATTCTGTGTTTCCGGATCAAAATATCCGTTAGGCTTGGCAGCATCTGGATATGCCGGCGCAGATGCTGTGGGAACAGTCTCGCCGGGCGGAACCCAAGTAAGTTTTCCGTTTGCTACCACTTTAGTTAGTGATTCTATGGGGAATGTATCGGAGATAGTAACGTCTTGCATTATGCCTGCAGTGAGTAATCTCTCTTTGTTTCTCTCTGCTCTCATTCCACCTATTGTACTTTGACCCGAAACTTTACCCATGTCTGAGATAGCTTCTAACGTTTGTACAGCCATGTTTGGTTCTGTTAATTTTGAATACACAGGGATGGTATCTGTAAAACTATATAATATTATTGGCCAAGGATATATATCACCATAAGAAGGTCGTGTTGCCGGTTCGTTGGGTAGAGGTGGACCTTTTAAACCCAAGTTTCTAGCTTTTTGCTCAATAGTTAATTGTGTTCCTATATAGTCCCACATATCATTTAATTCAGTACTTAGGGTGGGATTACTCCCATTGATTGAAACAATCTCAGCATTTGCATCATCTATATATTGTTGTACTATGGAATTCATAGGGCTACCCCAGCCTACTGTCAAATACGGAGAATTTACACCCGTCACATTATGGTCTGTTATTGGAGGATATTCAACTGAAGTGACTGTTGGTACAGATGTAGTATCAGTTCCCGGATTAAGTGTTCCTGGCTTAGCGCCTGTTATTCTCCCATATGTGCCACCACCCTGAGATTGTGCTTCTAAAGGCTCTTGACCAATAGTACATGTAACTGAACCGCCGTTAGAAAAAGTAACTATTGGGCCGGGGGCGCCTTCCCTGAAATAGCCGCCGCCTGGTGCACTAACCCTAATCCCTGTAACATGATAATAAGTCGTATACACCGGCGGTGGTCCAGGATCTGTTTGAACTTGATAGGTAGTGTAGGTAACCACGATTATTGGTGCATCCCAAGTAACTGCTAAAAATAATTGTTGATATATTCGCTTTAGTTTATCGGTCTGTAAATTAGTGATAGTGGGTTGAATTCTTTTTGCCCAAGGATATTTTAATCCAGACATACACCCAAAGAAATCAGAATAAGTATATGTTCCAAATGGTCCACTTCCTAATGCTATCAATTTAAGTCCTGCTATTGCTTCAGGCTTATTAGTTGGTATATTAGTGCCGTTAGTTAAATTTAATCCAGCATTGGTAATTTCTAAAGTAGATGTTACTTGTGCAAATTTCTCAATAGGAACATTTTTTATATTTCTTATTTGTTGCATTGATGCAGAAAATGCCCCTGCTGCAATAGCTAAATCATTTGGCAAAATACCATCAAGATATGATCCAAACCCTTCAGGTAGTACTTGAGCAGCGGCAGATGGCATGCTATTGGCTGTATTTGGTAACGGAGTCCCCGGGGGAATAGTTGTTCCTACTAGTGATTTTATTGCAGGAGATGACAATGATGAATTTAATCCAGAACCAGAAAATATAGGGTAAAATGTTTTACTGTTGGTTGGGCCTGGTGTAGCATTGTAAATAGGCACTGTTAATGTTTGATAACTATTTGGGAATAATTTTTTTACATCAAGCAAATCTGCTATTGTTACAAGACCTTGAGTATTACAGTTGAGAGAAACAAGTATTGCAGCTAAATCTACCCCGGTTAGTATCAAGAAAGCTGCATATATTTTCTGTTGTTGTTCTTTAGTTACATTACTATTAGCTGTTATTTGGTCAATTTCGTTAGGGGACAGTCCAACTGATAGCAATGCAACTGACACTGCCGGAGTCATTGCATTATATTTTTTAAGAGTTGACAACAAGTTAGACGGGTACCCAAATGTAATGATAGTAGATAAATCTAATGACTTTCCTAAATTTATCAAATCTCTACCAAATACTTGTGTAGCTAAACTTACATTGGTTATGTCAGCCGTAGTAAGGTCATTCATATTGCTATAAGTGCCCTCTAAATAATCCAATGAGTTTTGTGATGACATTATAGCACGATTTGAATAATCAATGAATGACCCTGAGGTTATAAATGATCCACAGAAGTCATTGTATTTTCCGCTTAATGCTAATGTATTATTGTAATTAAACTCATTATAACCTTGCCACGGATACAATTTTACGTAACCCCATTGAGTCGCTATTCTAGTAGGTGGGGAGGGAGTCCATTGTACAGCCCAATTTGGACTTTCTATGTGAGTATATGTTTTGGGAGGTCGAGTATTCCCTAATCCAGGTATAGTGTTAGTACCTATATTAATAATATTATAATACACCCCTGAGTTTACCACGCCTCTGGCATAAGCATCATTAATTGAATAGGTTACCCAAAATAAACAAGTACTGCTTATAACTGAACCAAACGTGTAATTAGTAGCGGTAGTGCTATAACCAGCTGCTGCAACGGTAGGTGGATTAAGGCAATAGCCTTTGCCTTGGAGTATTCCACTCGTTACGTTAACGCCTAACGGGGTTTGTTTTCCGGTATCACTCATGGTACAAATATATCAGGACTGCCTTGGACGATACTATGACCGCAAGAGTTGCCTGACCCTATTCTCAACACGGAACTTCCCTCTGCAAATACACTAGGACTACCCTGAATTGTAGTTGGGGCTTCATGCGGAGGATGTGGAGGTCCCCAGGGCGCATGAGAAGTCATTTGACTTACATGTAAACCTACAGGAATGCCATTAGCAAATACCGTGCCGGCGCCGCGTATAATTTGCCCGCCGGTTTGATTTGCATCACCCTTCCTACTCAATGCTGTCATTCATTATCCCATTACAATTTTTTTATCTGGCAATTTAATACCAGTAGTTGCTTCAATATACTTATCCTTGATGTTATCATCCGTATTTGCATAAAAAGCAATCGCACTAGTATTTAGCGTTACATTTCCGCGCTGTTCTGCTGTAAACATGCTGGGAATCATCTGCATACCCTGTTGACTGGGCGCAATGCTCACTGGCTCTGTAATAGTGATATTAGTTTGACCTATTTCTAAAACTTTGGCAATCATTTCTTCGCCGCTGTTTAATTTGAATGTATATACTTTTCCTGTTTCCATTAGACACTTTCTGTTAATTTTTGTTTGAGTTCTGTGAACCCACCCACAAGTTCTCCGTCTAGGAAGATTTGTGGAACTGTTCGGGCATTTGGTACTGCCTCTAATAATTCTTCTTTAGTGTAACCATCACCAATTTTCTTTTCTTCAAACTGTATCCCTTTGCTTGTTAACAATGCTTTCGCTTGGTCACAATAAGGGCAGTGGTACTTACTCCATACTATTGCTTTCATATTATTTCCTTTTATAAACTCGGTAGTTGGTCGTAATCAAGTTGTTCACTCATTACACCCAATACGTAATTGGTTGATTCATTCTCTTGTAGTGCTGTCTGCTTCTTGCTTGTATCACTATGTTTGTTAAACCACGGTATAGGAGTACTCTTTGGGCTGTTGCCCTGATACTTAATACCTATCTCTTTCAATGCCCCTACTGCGGTGTAATCAACAAAGTCTTTCAACACGTTAGCATTCAATCCAATGACCGGGCCCTTGTTAAACAAGTAATCTGCCCAGGCTTTTTCTTCACGTATAACATCAGCATATAACTGATATACTTCACCTTCACATTCTTGCTTGATAGCGGCAAAGCGACTATCATCTTTGATTACTTGATTAATAAGGTAGGCAGTCCAGCCTTTATGTAGAAGTTCATCTTGGAGAATTAAACTGATAATGTTACCATTGCCAATAAAGATTTTGTTCTCAACCATTGCTAAACTTGTAGCAAATGATACCATAAAGCGGAATGCTTCTAGTGCGTAACTGGCATGTAATGCCATCCAAATTGCTTTAACATGAGATGTTTCTGTAACAGTGTTTGGACTGATTTCTTTAAAGCAATTTAATTGATGTAATTTTTCATAGTAGTTACCAACACTACTAGCCATATTAATTATTTCTTGTGTGTCGTGTATAGTATTGAATACTTCTTTGGGAACATTATAAATGTTACGAATGATGTGACTATAACTCTTACTATGAATGTTAGTTTCAAAGAAACTCCAGTTATATATCAATGCTTCTAATTCTGGCAATGATACAACAGGTGTGAATACTTGACTTGGTGCTCGTCCTTGTAAACTATCTAATGCTGTTTGTCTTAATAAGTTACTAGTAAAGATATGTTTAACGGCATCACTGGCTTCTTTAAAGTCATTGGCATCTTTTGTTAAACTGATTTCTTCTGGTTGCCAAAAGAATCCTCTTGCTGTTTCTTCAAACTTAGCAATCTTTGGATACTTTACTTCTTCAAACCTTTGGATAGTAACTGGACCCTGTGGGTCTAGAAACATCTTACGATTTAAATAGTCTGTCTTTGTGTTTAGGTTATACTGTGCTTGGCTCATAATTTACAACTTTCACATGATTCTTCATCATCAAAATCTATATGTTCTAACATCGGCGGTGCGATTTCAGCGTCAGCTTTGCTACCCTGTTTATTCACGAGGCTATAATAGAAGGTCTTGAGGCCCCACATATGTGCCTGCATCAAATTCTTTGCTATCAATGTAGTTGGAACTTTACGGTCACTATAGTGAGCAGGGTTATAGAATGTGTTTGTGCTAATGCTCTGGTCAATGTATGCTGCCAATACTGCTGCGGTTTTTAAGTAACCATCACAGTCTTTCTGTTCCCACATCAATTGATACTTGTTCTTTAGTTTGTGATACTCTGGAACAACTTGTGTGAAGCTACCTGCTTTACTTTCTTTTACAGATATTAAACTCATTGGCATTTCAATACCATTTGTGCTATTGATAACTACACTACTTGATTCTACAGGGGCAATAGCCATTTGTGTAGCATTACGGACGCCATGTTCTTTCATGTTAGCACGTAATGTTTCCCAGTCTAATTCTGGTTGAAAGTCTGTCAATTGGTTAACACCATTGGCTCTTAGTTCCCAGGGAAATATACCTTGACCATAACGTGTCTTATCACTACCTTCACACTTGCCTCTTTCTTTGGCAAGTTCTACTGACGCTTCTGTTAGATAGTATGCTAAGTGTTCTGCCCAGATTTTAACTTCAGCCAATGCGTCTTTCTCGCCGTACTTCAAGCTACGCTTTGCATGCCAATATGCTAAGTTAGTGACACCAATACCCAATGGACGAATCTCATCATTACTTAGTTTAGACTGAATGGATAGAAAGTCTTGGTAATCCAGTATATTGTTAAGACTCCTATGTAGAATGCGACAAGCACGGCGCATATCTTCTGGGTTACGGAATGCTCCCCAATTGATGCTTCCAAGAGTACAGAGTGCGATACGTCCTTCCTTATCGTCAAGTCTCTTAAATGATTTTGTTGGTAGTAGTATTTCACAGCATAAGTTACTCTGGTAAATTGTATGATACTCAGGATCAAATGGACCCTGCTTCATTACATTATCAATGAATACTAGATAGATTCTTCCTGTGTCTGTACGTTCTTTTAGTATTCCACTTTTGAATACTTCTTCCGCATTCATTGTCTTTTTGCGTAAGTCTTTACGCTTTTCGTATTTAGTATAAAGTTCTTCAAAACGTTCGGTGTTGCTATAGAATGCTTCATACAAGTCTGGAACTTCGTTTGGATCAAAGAATGTTATATTCTCTTTGTTTTTGAATCTACGCCAGAAAAATGCGGATAGAACCACACCATAGTCCATGTGTCTAACACGGGTTTCTTCTGTGCCTTGATTGTTTTTAAGAACAATAAGGTCATCAAACTGATGATGCCATATAGGGTAAAAGACAGTGGCGGATGCATTTCTTATTCCACCCTGACTACAACTACGCAAGTCACCAAACCATTTCTTTAAGAATGGTATCATACCAGTATGCATGATTTCGCCGCCGCGAATAGGACTACCTAGTGGGCGTAGACGACCAATCTCTAATCCAATACCAGCACGTTTGCTAGCATACTTTGCCATCATTTCGCCCGAAGCAAAGATACTGTCCAAATCATCGTCACTACGAATAAGCACACAACTACTAAATTGTTTAGTTGGAGTTCCCAAGCCAGCAAGCACAGGGGTAGCCAATGTAAAAAGGCCATCACTAGCAGCATTGTAGTATTCTTTGATGTATCTGAGTCTTGCGTTGTTTGGTTCTTCACTATGAAAAACTGTTGCTGCTGCAACCATGTAACGAACTTGTGGAGTTTCATATATTTCCTTTGTGCTTCTATTCTTTACTAGATACTTTTCAATCAATTGCTCAATGGCGGCATAACTATATTGTTCATCTTTAGAATGATCAATCAAATCATTCATCTTTTGCCAATCTTCTTCAGTATACCATTCAAGTAATTCTTTTGTGTATAGTCCAGTCTCTACATTCTTTTTAACGATATCGTAGAGGTGGGGAGGTTCGTATGAGCCATAAACGTCTTTACGCAACATACTCATACGTTGCTTCCCGGCTACATATTGATAGTTAGTATGACCAACATCAGTGTTTGATTCTACGTCAATCAAATCAACGATTGCTCTAAGTGTTATACTATCTATTTGACTTGTAGTGATGCCATCATAAAAGTGTAATTGAGATTTAATCTCAATCATACTT
>Ga0209084_1000992_pt1 | contig 25155 bp, 24 predicted proteins | sample C_130820_MF_Meta_FD_187309 | JGI IMG/M metagenome (GOLD analysis project Ga0209084, IMG submission 187309) | Freshwater microbial communities from Lake Croche, Canada to study carbon cycling - C_130820_MF_MetaG (SPAdes) (version 2) | ecosystem: Environmental > Aquatic > Freshwater > Lake...
TCAATCAGCGATTGAACCGAAATGATGTTTCGATAGATTGATTGAGAAAAAGGATGTCAAGGCGATGCGAGCACGAATAGTGCGATGCAGCCGCAGACATCAGCACGTGCGTAGCACGGGCTCTGGTATTAGGTCTAGTGGAATAATAATTTAGGGGCTGACATAGATAGCAGAAAAAGGCTATTTATGTCAGATGGTCTGGAAAAGACGAAAAAGCAGACTTCTTCCAAGTATTCAAACCAAATTACTTGAGCAGTTTGTGGCTGGTGTTTCCGCGCGAACGGCTGCTGAGTTGACGGGTGTAAATCGGAACACAGCAATTCTGTTTTTCCACAAACTGCGTGAGATCATCGCCGAGAAGATGGCTGCCGAGGCTCCTTTCCTTGCAGGTGAGATCGAAATCGATGAGAGCTATTTCGGAGGCGTTCGAAAGGGCAAGCGAGGTAGAGGGGCAGCCGGAAAGGTACCAGTGTTCGGTCGTTTGAAGCGTGGCGGTAAGGTCTACGACATGATGATTGAGGACGCTAAGGCACAGACTTTGCTGGGAATTATCCGAGATCGCATATAACCTGACAGCATTGTCTATACCGACAGCTTCCGATCCTACGACGTGTTGGATATCTCATAGTTCCACTATGTTCGGATCAATCATTCCGAAACATTTGTCGAAGAGAAAAGTCATATCAACGGCATCGAGAACTTCTGGAACCAGGCAAAGCGACACATGCGCCGCTACAACGGCATACCGAAAGACCTCTTCCACCTGTTCTTTAAAGAGCGCGAATGACGCTTCAATCATCGACCAGCCAGCAACCTCTTGAAGATCCCCTCCAAATGGATCAAAGTATAAATACTTAAACCTTATCTATGTCAGCCCCTAAATATTTGTTTTAAAATTGTTAGGAAAAAAAATGAAAGCTCTAGTTTTAGAGACTAAAGGAATACTCTCAATTCGTGAGATCGATATACCCCTAAAAATGGGCATCGACGATTTAAAAATAAGTATACATACTGTCGGAATTTGCGGCAGTGACGTTCATTACTATACCCACGGCCGCATTGGAAATTATATTGTTAATGAGCCCATGATTTTAGGTCATGAAGCCTCAGGAACCATAATTGAAGTTGGCTCTAACGTTAAAGCTTTTAGCGTTGGGGACAGAGTATGTATGGAACCTGGAATACCCAATATGAGTTCACGGGCGTCTAAGTTAGGGATTTATAATGTAGATCCATCGGTAACCTTCTGGGCCACGCCCCCGGTCCATGGTGTCTTAACTCCAATCACAATTCATCCGGCAGCATTCACTTATAAATTACCTGCTAATGTTTCATTTGCAGAAGGAGCAATGGTTGAACCTTTCGCCATAGGCATGCAGGCTGCTCGTCGGGCAAAAATAGTTCCGGGTGATATAGCGGCAGTTATTGGAGCCGGACCAATCGGAATAATGATTGCGCTCGCCGCGCTTGCCGGTGGCTGCTCCCAAGTCTTTATTTCTGATTTCAGTAAAGAAAAACTATCCATAGCGGCTAGCTATCCAGGGATAACGCCGGTTGATATTTCTTATGAAAATATGGGCAATGCCATCGCACGAGAAACTGATAATTGGGGCGCCGATATAGTATTCGAGGCAAGCGGAAGTTCTAAAGCTTACAATGAAATTTTTGATATCGTGCGCCCTGGTGGCGCGGTCGTATTAGTTGGCCTCCCTGTAGAACTTACTCAAATTGATGTTCCTGCCGCGATAGCCAAGGAAGTTCGAATAGAGACTGTATTTCGCTATTCGAACATTTTTGATCGCGCCTTAGCATTGATATCTTCTGGCAAGATCAACTTAAAACCACTTATAACCGCAACATTTCCTTTTTATGAAAGCATACAAGCATTCGAGAGGGCCGCATCCGGTTTACCCAGTGACGTAAAAATACAAATTATTTTGGACGGTGCTTAAAAATTAATTCGATGGGAAATAATTAAGCTCAATGAACAAAGATATTCATTTCCTTGAATGAAGATAGTCAAATTGTTTTCAACATTCCACCATCTACAAAATATGTTGATCCGACACTATAGCTGGCACGAGCGGAACAAAGAAATCAGCAATCTCCTCTAGCGAGGAAAAACGTCCAATAGGTGCATTTTCTTTGGCTAAATTATCAATATAAGCTTGCCAATCTCCACCGGTTGCAGAGGTTAGCTGTTTTGCCGTTTTAATCCAATCGGGCGTTAAAACAAACCCAGGATTAATAGCGTTCACCCTGATCCCATCTTTTATAAACTCCGTTGCCATATTTTTCGAAAGCATAACAAGTGCTACTTTTATTACATTATAAATTGGCTCATACCATAATGGCTGTGCGGCACAAATGGAAGCATTGTTGAGTATGACGCCACGACATAGGTTCTGCATATGGAATAAAGTTTAAACAAAATCCTCGACTGCTAAGCTAATATGGCTAGCCCTATATCCCAGAAGACATAGTCAACTACTCGACCTATCAGAGCACGGAGCGCGTTAGCAGTGCGCGAATTCGTTGATTAATATATTAACGCGCCGCCAACAATTGAGTATCAATTTACGTCGTAACTATCATAATTTTCAAGAAAACTTTCTTATTTAAATAATTTATGTTCCAAGATATTGCTATAATTATCATATCATGTCAAATTGTTTCACTAAATAGTTTCAAGGGTAGGATAACGCTTAATCGAACTACGTTAGGGGTACGATGACCAAGCTATTACGCAAAATAAGCTAAAACTGATAAATCAAAACCTTAAAAACGGAGGCTAACAATGTTGGAATTTATCTCTCGCCGTACGCTATTAACTGCGTCGGCAGGAATGGCGCTCGGAATCGTAATGAGGCCTGCTTGGGCAGCATTACCTGCCTTAAAGAAAAAAAATAGCTACAAAGTCGGTTTCGCTCAGACGGAAAGTAATAATCCATGGCGACTGGCTCAAACAGAGAGCATGCAGAATGAAGCCAAAAAACTTGGCCATCAGTTGGTCTATACCGACGCTGCTGGCTCCGCCGCTAAGCAGGTTGCCGACGTCAACAGTATGATCGCCCAGGGTGTTGATGTTATTTTCTTGCCTCCTCGCGAAGAAAAACCGCTGATTCCAGCTATAATGAACGCTAAGAAAGCTGGAATCCCTATTATTTTAGTTGACCGAGACGTGGATCACTCCCTTGCCAAGCCAGGAGAGGACTATGTCACCTTTACCGGCTCAGATTTTGTCGACGAGGGCAAACGCGTAGCCGAGTGGCTGGTAAAAGCCATGGGTGGTAAGGCTAAGATCATCGAGATCGAGGGCACAGTGGGTTCGTCGCCGGCCAATGACCGGCGCAAGGGTTTTGATGATTTTATGAAGGGTCATCCAGGCATGGTGATCCTTGCCAGTCAGTCTGGTGACTTCGCCCGTGACAAGGGCCGCCAAGTAATGGAGACCCTGTATCAGGCGCATCCTGATGCCACCGCCGTTTATGCTCACAGCGACGAGATGGCGCTTGGGGCGATATCGGCTATCGAAGCTGCAGGAAAAGTACCCGGAAAAGATATCATAGTTGTCGGTGTCGACGGAGAAAAAGCTGCACTTGAAGCGATCATCGCGGGAAAAATGGGGGCCACATGCGAGTGTAATCCTCGCTTTGGGCCTGGTGCCTTCGCGATAATGGCGCGCTATGCCGCCGGTGAAGCCCTCCCAACATTTATAAAGAATGATGATCGTTTCTTTGACGCCAGCAACGCCAAAGAGCATGTTAACAGCGCGTTCTAATCCGTTGCCAACTCGGCCGCGATCGGGCCTTACTACCGGTCGCGGACCTTTGATAAGAGGAACTAGATGAGCAATCTATCTCCGCTTCTGAGGATGGAAGCCATCGATAAGCATTTTAACGGTGTTGCCGCATTGACGAAAGCCGACTTCCAAATTGCGCGAGGCGAAGTGCACGCATTGGTAGGACAGAACGGCGCCGGCAAATCGACTATGATAAAAATCCTAACCGGCGCCTATCGCAAGGACTCCGGTGAGATCACTTTTGATGGCAAGCGTGTCGAATTTGCGTCCCCTGAGGAAGCTCAAAATAGCGGCATCGCGACTATATATCAAGAGATTAACCTTATACCTTACAGATCGGTTGCAGAAAATATCTTTCTTGGCCACGCCCCACAACAATTTGGCTTTCTTGACTGGTCCAGAATGAACCATGAAGCGAAGGAACTTTTACGCCGTTTTGATATCCGGATCGACGTTCGAGAGCCTTTGTTTGCTTACAATACTGCCATTCAGCAAATGGTAGCAATTGCACGGGCGGTTTCGTTTAAGGCAAAACTGGTAATTATGGACGAGCCGACTTCATCGCTTGCCGATCACGAAGTTGATACCCTTTACGGTGTTATTAGTCAGCTTCGCGATGCCGGGCTCTCGGTTGTTTTCGTAAGCCACAAACTCGATGAACTTTACAAAGTATGTGACCGTGTCACCGTTATGCGCGATGGCCACACTATCGCGACTAGCGAGATGACTAAAATTACGAAGCTTGAGCTCGTGGCTGCCATGCTTGGCCGCGATATTCAAACGGTGCGGCGTGAGGGTCAGACGAGCTTCTATGGCACGAGCCATGTGACAGACTATACCCTGATCAAAGCTAAACGGTTGCAGGCAGGCACGAAAGTCAAGGATGTCAGCCTAGCTGTGCGCGCCGGCGAGATCGTCGGGCTTGCAGGCCTGCTAGGCTCGGGCCGCACTGAAGTCGCAAAGGCAATATTTGGAGCTGACCAGATAGATGCTGGAACAATCACTGTTGCGGGTAATCCAGTCAGATTTCGCGAGCCCATCGATGCAATCAATCTAGGCATTGGTTTTTGTTCAGAGGATCGCAAGGTCGAGGGTATCATTCCCGAAATGTCAGTACGTGATAATTTAACGTTGGCGATCCTACCCCGACTGACGCGATCGGGTATAGTTGATGAGGTACGGCAACGAGAAATTGTCAATCGCTTCATTAAACGCTTGGGCATTAAAACTTCCGGACCAGAGCAAAAAATCAAAGAACTTTCTGGAGGAAACCAGCAGAAAGTCTTGCTAGCCCGCTGGCTTTGCATGGAACCACGACTCATTATTCTGGACGAACCAACGCGCGGCATCGATGTGGGCGGGAAGGCGGACATACAGATGTTAATTCGGGAGCTAGCTGACGCAGGGCTTGGAGTGCTAATGATCTCGTCAGAGCTAGAGGAAATCATTGAGGGTTGTGACCATGCCTTTGTTTTACGCGACGGACGCACTGTCGCAGATTTACAGCGCGATGCGCTGAGCGAGATAGCCGTAATGACAGCAATGGCACAAGGGGAATCAACGTTAGATGGCCGCTTTGAATAAGTCAGCAGACGCATTTGAATTTAAGTTGCCATCTGTTTCGTGGTTCAGCCGCTACGGTAATATAGTAGCGCTCGTTATACTTATTCTATTTAACCTCTTATTTACGCCTAACTTCGCTACCTGGCAGACACTGAACATCAATTTAACCCAGGTCTCTACAATCTTAATAGTGGCAATCGGAATGACCGTGGTGATTGGCTCCGGTGGTATTGATTTATCCGTCGGATCGTTAATGGCAATTGCGGGAGCAATTGCACCGCTTATTTTTCTTAATAATATCGTTCAACTACCTAACATTTATGTGGGCGTAGCCTTGGCCTTTACCATACCAGTATTGCTCGCGGGGTTGTTTGGTCTATTTAACGGTTGGCTTATTACTCGTTACAAAGTTCAACCGATTGTAGCGACACTTATTCTTTTCATCGCCGGACGCGGCATTGCACAATCATTCACTGATTCTAATCAGGTCATCTTTACAACACCAGAGTTTCAGTTTATCGGCCTTGGCCGCTTATTTGGCATCCCTGTTCAGGTTATCATCATGTGCGTAATCGTGGCCACTGCAGTTTGGTCAGTGGGACGTACAATTTTTGGCAAGCATCTCCTTGCGGTTGGCGGCAATGAAGCCGCAGCTAGGCTGGCAGGTATCCAGGTCGACCGGATTAAACGACGGGTATACTTTATTAGCGGAATTTGTTCCGGCATTGCTGGTCTCATCGTCATCGCCCGTAATTCGGCCGCCGACTCCAATCTCGTTGGCCTTGGCGTCGAACTTGACGCCATTGCAGCAGTTGCGGTCGGGGGTACTTTACTGACCGGCGGACGTGCCAATGTACTAGGAACACTAATGGGTGCGCTGATCATCCAGCTTGTACGTTTTACGCTTCTTGCTAATGGTGTGCCCGACGCCGCCGCTCTGGTGGTTAAAGCAGGTTTGATTGTGCTTGCGGTCTGGCTGCAGCGAAGGGTGTCCGCATGAGCACCGTTCTTAGATTTATGCGAGGCCAGGGCGTGCTTGTCGCACTACTTCTTCTTATTCTATTCGGCGCATGGCGCTACGACAATTTTCTAGGGTCCTTCAATATTCTTTCATTCTTGCGCTATAATTCAATGTTTGCGTTCATAGCCTTTGGCATGTGTTTTGTGATTATGACTGGCGGTATAGATCTGTCGGTCGGGTCAACCGCCGCGATGTCAAGCGTCATCGCTGCTTACCTCAGCCCCCATGGTCTGCTCCCCAGCCTTATGGCCGGAGCCGGAGCTGGCCTTGCCGTCGGCATGCTAAACGGTATTTTGCTGACGAGACTTAACATACTCCCCTTTATCGTGACCCTAGCTAGTATGCTTGCAGCTAGTGGCACCGGTCTGTTAATTGCCGGCAACAAATCCATCGGCGTCTCCTATGAAAGTGGTTTTACTGAAATAGGACAAGGCGACATTTTCGGTTTTCCAATCCCAGCATGGATTGTAGTATTCGTGTTTCTTTTCGGCTCGATTACCTTAAATTTTTTGCCCTTCGGTCGTAATGTACTCGCCATAGGCGGCGGTGAGGATGCTGCGCGTCTAATGGGACTACCTGTCGACCGGGTTAAATTCACGGTCTACAGCTTAAGTGGGCTCATGGCAGGTCTTGCGGGGGTCCAACTTGCCGCCCAATTCGGCGCTGGTCAGCCGACTGAGGGCGTAGGTTGGGAACTTTTTGCCATTGCCTCGGTTGTAGTCGGCGGTACCTTGCTCAGCGGCGGCGTAGGCTCCGTGGGTGCTTCGCTGTCAGGTGTCCTATTGCTTGGTTTGGTATTCAACATTCTCAATTTCGAGAATGGCATGGGTTTGGTCTCATTGCGCGCACATTGGCAATCGATACTGCGTGGAGCCTTCTTGCTTATAGTGGTCATTGTTCAAAGTCGTCTGGCATTACGAGCACGCCAGCGAATGCAATCAAGTTAACCTGACAGTCTTCCAAAGAAATACTAAATAAGGAGCAGACTATGAGTTTTTCAATTTCAGAACTTGGCCGCCAGGCCATCGTCGACTTAAACAAGGTTTTCACTGCAATGCCCGACACGGCCGCCGACGACCTAATAGACGCAGTTCTGACGGCGAAACGCATCTGCCTTTATGGAGCAGGACGTGAGGGCTTGGCACTGCGGGGATTTGCTATGCGACTATTTCATATGGGGCGCGATGCCCACGTCGTTGCCGATATGACCACACCACCTGTTGGCCCCGGTGATCTCTTAATCGTTACTGCAGGTCAGGGTTGGCTACCAACGGCAGAAACATTTATGGAAATCGCAAAATCCGCTGGGGCAAAGACCGCTATTATTACCGCTCAGCCCAATGGCCAGGCATCTAAGAAAGCAGACGTCCGGGCTGTAATCCCTGCTCAGACCATGGCAACCGACCAGGGATCTAAGATCTCAGTGTTGCCAATGGGATCGCTATTCGAGATCGCGGAGGCTATATTTTTAGAACTAGTTATTCTTAAACTTCGCGAACGTATCGGCGAAACAGCGGAATCAATGCGGAGTCGGCATACGAATCTTGAATGAATTGATCAATAAAAAACGAATTTATTCATCAATAATAGGACCCATATTCTGGAAGTTTCTATTGTGCCGTTTATTTCAAAAGGAAATATAAATTCTTATGCTATCATGGTCGACAATCTAATTTGTTATATTAATTTTAGTCATATCTGATCAAACTCAGTTTATAAATTTTCTTCGCCAATTTAAATTGCAGTATAACCACCATCAATCATAAGTATTTCACCGCACACATAATTTGAGGCCTCAGAAGCAAGATATAGAACCATATCGGCAACCTCTATAGGCGTACCAAATCGTCGAGCCGGTGTTTTTGCCTTCATTGCGCCACCCTTTTCAGGATCACCCCAAACCTTTTCTCCCATTGGAGTTAAAATGACATTAGGGCAAACCGCATTTGTTTGAATATTATATTTTGCCCATTCAGACGCCATAACTTTCGTCAACATATTAAGTCCGCCCTTTGATGCGCAGTAAGCACCGTGATCATCAAGCGCATTCACACCTGCCTGAGACGATAAATTAATAATTTTGCCACCACCCCGTTTTTTCATTCCGGGAACAAAATAGCGTGTTAAAATTAGGGGGGCACGCAAATTAACCGATATAGTTTTTTCCCAATCCTCGATTTTTATGTCAAGCAAAGGATCAAGCAGTGCAATGCCTGCATTATTTACAAGAATATCAATACGACCAAATGCTTTGATCGCTTCTTGACCCACTTTGTCTAACCCTTCTAGAGTAGATATGTCAGCTAAAATGGAGGTACATCGCTTTCCCATCGCTAAGATCCGGGTTTGCAATTCATCTAAGCCTGTTTTGTCACGACCCACAATTACGAGATCGGCACCGGCGTCTGCTAATACAATCGATATAGTATATCCAATTCCTTTTGTTGCTCCTGTAACAAGCGCGCATTTCCCAAGTAACGAAAATCTATTTTGCCATTCAGCCATCAAGAATTACTTTCTTTTTAGAGAGAATAAAGTTCCATCAATTTGATAAAATAATAGTATATTTTTAGCCTAAAGTCTAATTTAATAATCAAAAATGCTAAAGACATTAGCAATCTTTAATCGAATTATTTGATCTGTTTTGTTAGCCTAGCTTAACATTTGAAGTGCAACTTCCTGTAACCTGTTGAGGTGGCTGCGATTGCGTTAAGCTCTGGATCCCCCTGACCTGGCAGTCGAAGAAGCACAATGACTTATCAACATCTCAGCCGAGAAGAACGATATCAGATTTCCTCCTTGTTAAAAGAGGGGCTGCCGAAATTCCATATTGCGGCAAACCTCAGACGGTATAAGGCGACAATCGGTCGGGAGATAGCCCGTAATTCAGGTTTATGAGGATATGGCTCCCGACAAGCCAGCTTTCTGGCTTCGGGTCGATCGATGAACAGCCGAAACGCTCGCCAAATAGAACCGTCAGATTGGCTTTCCGATCAGGCTTGTTTGAAGAGCCAATGGAGCCCTGAACAGATAGCAGCCGAAGTGCCAATCAGCCATGAGACGATCTATCGCCATGTTTATGCGGAACTTGCTAAAATCCATGGACTTCTTAATAATCAGCCCCGTAAGCGACTTGGACACAAAATATCTTACGAGGTGTTTACCAAATCTTTCAACCCAGTTGCACTTCGTGCGTTAATCTAGGAAACTAATATCGACTATTAGAGCCGTAAAAAACCACTTAACGACGGAATCTTTTATTGTTTAAAGGAAGCGCAATTCATGAACCAAAAGTGAAGTTAGTAACAATCTAAAATACGGCAAGACGCTTAATGGTAGAATTGACTTCCAAATTGCGAAGTTTTTAATCCAATAACTCAAAGGCCTATCATTCGAAAGATACAAATCTGTAAACTAAATAGGTCCGGTCCTTTTAATATGTTCAACCTCGATGTAACGGTATATCTGATTATCTAAAAGGTTTCGCTGATATCTTTTTTGACCCAGGTCGTTATCGCTGAAACAATCCTTTTATAGAGGATGAGACGATGGCTATATCCTCACGAATTCTTGGAAAAAGCGGGCTAACGTTGACATCGTTGGGATTCGGCGGAGGCCCGATTGGCTGGAGAGATACCAAAGACGTCGAGGCGGAAGCCGATCGTCTTATTAAAGAGGCATGGAACGCAGGTGTTCGCTATTTTGATACAGCGCCATACTATGGCTACGGAAACAGTGAGCTTCGTGTCGGCAAAGGGCTCCAACATCGCAATCGTTGTGAATTTGTGATTTCAACCAAGGTCGGACGTCTCATCCGGCCAAGATTTCCCGGCGACCGCAGCGAGGCCCAGGTTATTTATGATTATTCATATGAAGCCACCATGCAGTCGATTGAAGAGAGTCTCAGTCGACTAAAACTAAGCTGCATTGATATCGCACTGATCCATGATATCGACCGCTGGACGCATAAGGAACAACAGCCAATGCGGTTCCAGGAAGCGCTGAAAGGTTCTCATCGGGCTTTAAGTGATCTTAAGGCCAGAGGCAGCATCAAGGCTATAGGAATAGGTGTCAACGAATGGGAAGTTTGCTACGACTTTGCCCGCGAGGCTCCGGTTGACTGCATACTGCTCGCTGGACAGCATAGCTTGTTGAGGCAAGTAGCAGAGCGGGAGTTATTCCCATACTGCGAAACGCATAATATTGGAATCATTGTTGGCGGACCGTACAATAGTGGCATTTTAGCAAGCGGTGCGGTCCCAGGCGCAAAATTTGACTATGCACCTGCCAAACCCGGTGTGGTTGCTCGGGTCCGCCAAATTGAAAAAATTTGCAACCAATTCGGTGTACCTCTCGCTGCGGCAGCATTGTTATTTACTTTACGCCATCCCGCTGTGACAACGGTAATCCCCGGTGTTACGACCGTGCAAGAAATAACAACAACGGTAGAAAATTATAGAGCGCCGATCCCGATGGAACTTTGGGCTGAGCTTAGAAAATTAGGAACCTTCCAATGAACATGCATTTTGATACAATTATTGTTGGCGCTGGATCGAGTGGCGGAGTGGCTGCGGCTCGCCTCTCGGAAGACAAAGATCGCCGCGTTCTTCTTCTTGAAGCGGGTCCTGATTTCCCGGATGAGGCTGATTGGACACCATTATTTGCCGTGAGCGGGGAACATACATGGCGGACATCAGGTGCACCAGAAATCGACTGGCGTTTCACTGACGTTGATCGGGCTAATCGGCGCGAAGGGAGACCCATTCGCCTGCCTCGCGGTCGCGTAGTAGGAGGTACTTCGATGGTGAACTCTACCATCGCCGTAAGGCCCGCTAATTTCGACATGGACCGTTGGGCCGAGCTCGGCTGTTTCGGCTGGGACTGGGCTTCGATTTCTCCATTATTCAATCGTATCGAAACCGATCGCGATTTTGGAGACGCAAAGGAACATGGTAACGATGGCCCGATCGTTATTCAACGTTACAAAGAAACGTCCTGGGCGCCAGTGAACCGGGTGTTTGCCGAAGCATGCGCTGTATTGGGCATTCCCCATGCTGCAGATCTTAACTCTGCTGGGCAGGACGCTGGTCTGTTCGGCCCATTACCTCACAATCGATTCAAGGAATTTAAGCAGGGGAGCTTGAATACCTATTTACGAACGGCACGACCACGGGCCAACCTGATAATTCGAGGTGGCTGTATGGTGGATCGTGTCTTATTGTCGGGTTCAACTGCAACTGGAGTAAGTTGGCTTGAGGCCGATGTCAGGGTCACAGCAACGGCCGACCGAGTGATCTTGTCAGCTGGTGTTTATAACACCCCCGCCATTCTACAACGATCCGGCATTGGGCCGGCCGATCTACTTAGGCGTCACAATATTCCGGTAGCCGCTGACCTACCCACCGGCCAACGTCTAACCGACCATCCGGGCTGTGCAGTGTTTTTTCGTGCTGAAGGAATCTCTGAAGTAACTGGTAGGCTCTTCCCTGCCATTTGGCGCTCTGAGGCGAGCAGCGGTAAGGAACCTTGGTGGCAGACACACTCCTTCCCGGCCGATGAGGAAGAAGGCTTGTGCGGGCTGTTTACTTTTCTCACGCGACAACAGTCGGAAGGCAGCATCGAAATCAGCGGCACCGATCCACATACTGCACCGCTGATCGATCACAACTACCTGGCAAGTGACACTGACATCGATCATTTTATGAACGCCTTCGATGCAATGCAGGAGATTCTAGCAACCAAACCGTTCCAGCGGCACAAAGCCGAGTTCACTTCCAGTCGAAGCGAATTAAAGGATCACCTCTTTAGGATGATTACTACGGCCCATCATCAATCGAGCAGTTGCCGCATGGGTTCCGATCCCAAATGGAGCGTGGTCGATGCAAGTCTAAGGGTTCATGGGTATGAAAATCTGATGGTAGCAGACTCAAGCGTTTTCCCAGATACGATCATGAACAATACTAATCTCACTTGCTACGTGATTGGAGAACGGGTGGCTGAAATCGTTAAGGCTACCCGCGCTTTATGATCGTTCCATTAAAGCCAGCGATAATACCTGGTAGCACCGGCAGAAAGGCGTCGGCGTGACCCTGATTCAATGCTAACCGAAGCGTCTGGTTCACAGCCTGAGCGACGGGGATTGCGCTTTCAGCATTTTCTGCCATTCGGCTATAGGCTCTAACATCCTTTGCTGCAATTCGAATGGGGCCTCGCAAGTAGCTATCGTCACCGGAACGGATCCACGGCTCAAGCATGGCCCACATCTTGCCGTTGGCGCCGCCCGCTGACAGAACATCGGCAAGCGCATTTAGATCGACGCCAAGCTTAGCAGCTGTAGCAAAGCCCTCAGCAAAAAGCGTAGCCATGCCAATCGTGATTGAATTATTGACCAGTTTGCAGGTGGTACCCGCGCCGAGATCACCGCAATGCACTATCACGTCGGCATAAGTCTCGATTATCGGACGGACACGCGCTAAGACCGCAGCATCGCCACCTACATACGTACTAAGAGTGCCAGCCTCGGCCTCCTTCGGCGTGCGGCCCAAGGCTGCATCAATCATGTCTACACCATTCGCCTTAAGCGCCGCACCGATCCGGCGCGTGATTACTGGGTCCGCAGTGGTCGTGTCAATAAGCACTGATCCGGGTTTCATATTGGCAAGGATGCCATCATTGCCATAGACTAAGGCTTCAACCTCATTAGAAGACGGAAGGCACAAAATTAAAACGTCACTGTCTCTTGCCAGTTCCCCTGCGCCCGAAGCTTCGCGCGCGCCCCTGTGGATCAGGTCCTCCACGGGAGATCGGTTGCTATGTCCGAGAATGGCGAGCGAATAGCCACCACGCTCCATAATGTTTTTAGCAGCACCATGTCCCATTAGACCCACACCGATAAATCCCACACGTGTTTTCTTAGCCATCGCGACGGTTCCTTAATGTTACTGGTTTAATCGATAGACACGTGTTGCGGTTCCACACATAATCGCGCTCTTCTCGTCCGCAGGCAAGTGCCCTAGCAATTCAACGCTAATTGCGTTCCAGCGTTTGTAATCCGCTGCGAGATTAAGCGGCGGCCAATCGCTAGCCCACATCACCCGCGAGGGTGTGAATGCATTCAGAACATGTGTGGTAAAAGGGGCAAGATCCGCAGCAACAGCATGCGGTTTTGCACAGTTCAGCAAGCCAGAAAACTTGCACATTACATTTGGCAATTTGGCTAAATCATCGATATGCCGCGCCCATGGATCGAGTAATCCTGCGGCGATATCAGGTTTTCCACAATGGTCGAGAATGAATATAAGCTTTGGATTGTTCTTAGCAAGTGCAGTTACAAAGGGTATTTCCCTCCAGTTCTGAACTAAAATGTCGAGTGACAATCTATTTTTAGCTATAGCGCGCCAACCCTTTTCATATCGTTGTTCGAGCATCCAGAAAATACTGCGATTGTCATCACGAACGGGTCTTACGCCCCTCACGACAGGGATCCAGGAAAGAGCTGCAGCCTCCTCTTCAACGGATGGCGACGCTGGGTCAATCCAGGCGACAACAGCAGATATCCAGGGAAACTTTCGAGCAAGGCCAACAATAAACAACGTCTCCGCGAATGTCTCAGCTGCCTGAACTACGACAATACGATCCACACCCGCTGAATTTAGCTTAGGCTTCAAGTCGCGTGGTTGGATATCACGGAAGATGGAAGTCATACTTGGTGATAATGCTAAGTTATCGCCGCGAATCAACCGCCAAAAATGGATATGGGCATCGACAATCAAGTCAACACCAACTCGGGAAGCTTTCCTGCAATGATCATTGCCAAGACTTCATCCTTTGTGACATTAGCAGTATTCACAGCGCCCACTAGGCGGCCGTTCTTCATCACTACAAGTCGGCTGGCTAGGCCAAAGATGTCGTGGATATCGTGACTAATTAAAATGACTCCTATGCCTTGTTTGGAGAGTTCAGCAATGAGTGCTCCAACTTTCTGCGTCTCCTCTGGCCCGAGCGCTGCGGTTGGCTCATCCATTATTAATATGCGAGCATTGAAGTGAATCGCACGAGCAATCGCTACAGCCTGCCGTTGGCCCCCAGAGAGACTAGATACAAGTCTCGAAAGCGATGGTAGGTGCAGCCGCAAACGATTTAGCGTGCTGTCAGCCTTCTCCTCCATTGCTTCTTCATTCATGAAACCGTGCCAATCTGTAATCTCGCGTCCAAGAAAAAGATTGGCAATAGAGTCAAGATTCTCAGATAAAGCAAGGGTCTGATAAATGGTTTCGATCCCTAATGCTTTAGCGTCGCGGGTGGAGCGGATCACAGCCAACTTTCCCTTGACTCTGATTTCGCCGCCGTCAGCAGGAAAAACACCGGAGAGAATCTTGATTAAGGTCGATTTGCCAGCGCCATTGTGCCCAAGAAGCCCCAAGACCTCGCCTTCAGCCAAATCCAAACTGACGTTCTCGACAGCGTGCACGCCACCGAAAGCTTTTACGATGTTATGCATTTCTATAAGTTTGGTCATATTCGGCGCGCCTTACGGTAAACGACGTCAATCCAAACTGCAATAATAAGCACAAGTGCCAATACCATTCGTTGTAAGGGGGTGGGCACACCCATTAGGATCATGCCGCTTTCAAGGCTTTGCATGATTAGTGCGCCGACGATGCCTCCATAGACCGTGCCTACGCCACCCGCGAGTGATGTGCCGCCAATAACGGCTGCAGCGATTACGTTAAGTTCTGTCATGGTACCCGTAACACTGGCGCCAGCATTAAGCCGCGCAGTAATCACGATCGAGGCTAATCCGCAGAGAAGTCCCATCAATATAAAAACTAGCACTGTCAGTTTTCGAGTGTCTATACCCGCCAAGTCAGCGTTCTCGACACTACCCCCCATGGCGAAAACGTGGCGGCCAAATCGGTGCTTACGCGCCACCGCCGACATAATGATCGTGATGCCAATGAGAATGAGGACCGGAATTGGGATACCCATACCGATATCTGTCTTGGGCTGCATATAGCTGTTTAGCGTCAAGGTAAATCCAGCAATGATAATTGCCCAGATCGCTATCATTAGTATGTCCTTGAAGAGAGGTCGCCGTACCATTCTATAGGCGGAGCGACGCTGGCGGCCGCGCATCACAAGCATAGTCACTATTAAAATGGCCAAGGCACAAAATGTCCAACTCCAGAATACACCAATTGTACCTTCAAGGCCACCTCCAAGGTGCTGAAAGGTTTGATTAAGTGGCGCCACCGTGACCCCACTATTGATGTAGAAAGCGGCGTTGCGAAAGAACAGTAAACCGCCAAGCGTCACGACAAAAGAAGGAATTCCAGCTAAGGCAACAAGCATGCCTTGGGCTAGTCCAATTATCATGCCCACGCAAAGCATCGCCAGTGAAGTGATCCACCAAGTTGAGCCACTGTCAATCGGTAACCATGAATTTTGCATCAGAGCACCAAACACGCTGATAAATCCAATCTGAGAGCCTACCGATAGGTCGATGTGGCGCGACACAATAACTAGTACCATCCCGCAGGTCATGATTCCGACCACCGAAATCTGAAGCGACAGGTTGAAGAGATTGCGTGGAGTGATGAATAAGCCACCAGTAAGAATATGCAGTGAGAACCAAATCACACCCATCATAAAGAGCATGGCAAGCAGCCGGGCATCAATTCCGGCTGCCTGCGCGATCTGATCGGAAATCCTTCGTGCACGAACTGCAAGTTGAACCATTTAAAAACGAACCTTTACTTGCAGGGTGCCGGCGGGTCTTTGGTGACGCCGTTGCACAGCTCGTCCTTACTGATCCATTTTGCATCAATGACCAAGTTGAGATTATCATAAGTAATAGCAATTGGATCAAGCAGCAGGGACGACTGCGTCTGACTGGTCTCAGTCTTAAATGGCTTCGATTCAGAAACTGGCTTACCTTCCGCCATCTGAATCGCCGCCTTAGCCGCAGCCGCCCCGAGTAAATACGAGTTTTTCCAAATTGTTACAGTCTGTTGTTTTTTGGCAATCCTATTAAGGACGGCCTTGTCACCGTCTTGGCCAGACAATGGAATACCTAGCATCTTTTGGGCGGAAAGTGCAGCGGCGACGCCGGTCGACATACCGTCGTTCATTGCCAATACTGCATCAACCTGGTTATTTTGCTGTGTGAGAATTTGTTCCATTGCCGCTTGGGCAAGGTCCGGTTTCCAATTTTCAATGTTCTGCTGAGCGACAATCTTGATTTTGCCCGCGTCAATCAGAGGCTGAATAACCTGCATCTGACCGGCGCCAAACAGATTGATAATGGTCATTGTTGCATCGCCGTCGATTTTTACCCATTTACCGCTGTCCTTTACCTTTACCATCGCTTCGGCCATCAACCTCCCAACGGCTACATTATCGAAAGATACAAAAGTCACATCTACGGAATCAATTGGAACGTCATATGCAATAACCGGAACTCCTGCAGCCTTTGCTCCGACTACGGCCGGCATTATTGCCTTGGAATCCTGAGCAAGTATGATCGCCGCATCGCATTTAGAAGATAGCAAACTCTCCACATCAGTCAGCTGCTTTTGCGGGTCCGACTGAGCATCAGCGCTCACATAGGTATAGCCCGCTGGCTCAAGTACGGACTTTATGCCAGCCTCATCAATCCGCCAGCGCTCTTCCTGAAAATGCCGCCAACTAACACAGATGCGTTTAGAACCCGCAGCATCCGCGGTGTCGACGAAACTAATTGCCAAGCCAATAGCGAAGAGGGCCGCGCTTCCTGACGCTGCAAAGCGTAATATTGATCTTAAATTCATTTTTTTCCTCCTAAAATTTGGCGGTATATCTCCGCTCTAGCAAAAATATGACATATTTTGAAATATATTGATATAGTATGATTAATAAAAATTAATTAAATTGCAAATTTTACAACCAAAATAAAAAAAGATCGTGTTAAAATTGCACTTTCCAGCTAAAATCGGTTATAAAGCCATTTTTTTAACAACAAAATCAAAAATTGGTAAAGCGTTGCTGTCCAATAACAATAATTTCCAACATTGACGGCGTTGGGCAAAATTGATATGTTTTGAAATAATTGTACATATTATGAAAATTACTGAATAAAATGTTCAACCCGAAGCGTGTACAAGGAGAGTGAACATGAATACCGAAAAAGCATTGGCAGAACTAGGGGTCACCGTTAACCACCTGACTGCTACCCAGCGTACACAGTTTGATAAAGATGGTTTTTTTGTAGTCGAAAATGTATTCACCCCGGCAGAAATAACCGAGATGTGTAACGAATTCGATCGACTTCTCGGCATTGAAGGTGAATTTGGTGGTCATGAAGTTCATATTGAACCCGGTGCGCCTCGGCTCTCCAATCTCTTTAACAAATCACCTGCCTTCGACCGATGTTTAAATTGTATCCCTACACTCGCTGCTGCTCACTATTTACTAGGGGAGATCCGTGTTTATTCTCTCAATGCTCGCAATCCTTTGAAGGGTCAAGGCCAGCAGTTATTGCACGCTGATGTACCACGAGTAACTCACGATGATTGGCGCATAGTAAACTCGATGGTTATGCTTGACGACATGACGCTTTACAACGGGCCGACCCGCGTTGTTCCGGGATCCCACAATTGGGTGCCAATCAACGTCCCAGATGTGAATATGGCAGAAGTAAAGCACATTGAAGTTACACCCGAAGAAAAGAAGATTATACCCAAGGACCCATTTTCCCCGCATCCCAAAGAGATCAAGATAACTGGTAAGGCAGGATCAGTAGCCGTTATCAACGGACATATATGGCATGGCGGGACCCGTAATGAGAGCGGGGCACCACGCAGGGTGCTGCATCTGGCAATCGGACGTCGTAACATACCCCAACAGCTTAATGAACGCGACCATCTCACCGACGATCTCTATCAGCGTGCGAGCCCCAGTCAGAAATTCTTACTCGATATCGACGGAGCAACACCTCGGGTAAAGGGATACCCCCCTCTGCCAAAATCAGCCCGTGTCTGGACTGCAGCCAATACCGTCGATGTCAATACACATAAGTAAAAATGTCGATACCTAACTAGCTATAAATAATTCGATACCATTATCCTTAACCACCCAAGTAAGCTGCCCCCCTCATCAAGAATGGTCCTCGCCAAATATAGAAAAGTCCGACTTTCTATCATTTTGGAGTAATCTAAGCTCAGGTGACTACTAGCTCAACGTTGGCCTCTTCAATAATCGCCCTTATTGGGTCACTTAGACCATGATCAGTGACTATTACGTCAATTAAATCGAATCCACAAACGTCGCAAAAAGCTGGATGATTAAATTTAGTCGAATCAGCCAAAACTACTACGCGCGTAGCGCTGTCGATCATCCGGCGTTTCATGGCTGCAACCTCAATTGAGGTTTCCGATAACCGGCATCCGGCAAGAGAGTGAATACCGATTAATGCAACATCAACATGAAGCCGCTCAAGAAAATTAAGGCTTGGCTGCCCAATCATTGTTAATGAACCTGGGCGTACTGTGCCGCCCAGCACGACAACCTGCAGATCTCTAGATTTTGAAAGCATCTCGGCAGTGCTAATATCATTAGTACAAGCCGTCAGCTTAATCCCGCTTTCAACTACAAATCGGGCCGCCTCAAGGACGGTCGAACTAGAATCAAAAATAACACTTTGACCTGATTGCAAAAGACGCACGGCCGTGCGGCCGATTGCAGATTTCTCGGCATGTGCCATCTTTGCGCCAATACGACGAGGGCGTTCGAATGTAGTGCGATGTAGATCGATATTGACCGCACCACCGCGGCTTCGCTCAACCGAGCCTTCTGCTGCGAGAAAATCAAGATCGCGCCGAGTACTAGAAGGTGACGTCCCTACGGCCTCCGCAATTTTCACAATTGAACCGGCACCATATTTTCGTAAATACTCTAAAATCAGTCCGCGGCGTTGGGCAGCTATCAATTTGAAAGTTCCATCTCGTTGTTAAATTTAGCAAATGAAACATTTTAAAAATTTTCGCAAGTAGTCAGCACCAAATTGGCACTTGAAATTACATTCTCAAGTGATTGGGGGCCAAGTGACTTTGTTAAGAAGTTTTTGATTTAATTTGCTTCAGTATATTCCATAATAGATCAATATGTGTCAAAATGATGTTTCCTTAGAGAAAAGAAGCCAATTGAGATGCGCCGAAACCATGCGTGAGGTTGCGATACTAGCTGACGATCTGACCGGCGCGTTGGATACCGCCGCGGTCTTTGCTACCCCAGATATGCCCGTGGTCGTCAGCTGGCAACCTATCAATACACGGAGGATCGCGATTGATACATCCACTAGAGATGTTGATATTACATTGGCACAAAATGTCATAAAGGAAAATATTAATATACTGGTTGACAGCAAAATCAGTTTTAAAAAAATTGACTCACTGCTCCGCGGTAACACTTTTGTGGAGATTGCAACCTGCGCCCAGAGCGACCAATTTGATACTATCTGTATCGCGCCAGCCTTTCCAGATCAAGGGCGGACTACGATTGGTGGAGCCGCCCACAAGCATAGGAAAAAATTTGTAAATATAGTTGAACAATTAAAGCAATCTGGCGTTGAGGCTACCCTACTACCAGTTGGCGTCCACCCTTCTTCAAAAGGAATATTTGTTTGTGACGCTTCAAGCGCAAACCATCTTCGCGAACTAGCGTCAATTTACGAAAGCTACAAAATTCTATGGTGCGGCTCTTCGGGACTGGCAAGGGCACTTGCGACTAAGCCAGTTCGGCCTACAATTCCAAAGATACAACTGGCGATCTTCGGGAGCCGACATAATCAGAATCTAGTTTATAAGTCCCTCTTGCGGAACAAACTCGGTGCCGCTGTTGTTTCCGTGTTCGATCGGACCCAACTAAAGCCAGCTATAGATTTGCTAAGGGAAGGACAAAAAGTGGCGTTAGTTTTCGAATCACCGGATATATCCCCAGAAGCGGCCGCGATGAGATATGTTGAAACTTTTTCAACGCTTGTTAGCGAAATCAGTGTTCCGGAAGGTATAATAGTCGTCGGTGGAGATACCATTTTCCGGCTAGCGCGTGCGGCAGGTGTAATTTCCCTAGAGGCCCTGGGTGAATATGCACCCGGCCTGCCGATTTCAAGGTTTCGAGGGGGTATATGGAATGAATGCATGGTGATTTCAAAGTCGGGATCGTTTGCCGATTACGGACTATTCGATGCATTTTCAAATAAGGAAATATAAGGTGTCAGAATTACCAATTGGATTAACTATGGGCGATCCTGCAGGTGTAGGTCCCGAAATCATACTAAAAGGCCTGCTCGATATTCATCAACGCAATATAGTTGTCCCCAACATCGTCTACGGGTCGCTTAAGGCCTTAAGATTAGCAGCTAAGCGCTATTCGATAGCGGTTACAATTGACGGTGACGGGATTGCGGCCGTCTGGCCAAAGGTCTCAGTTTCCCCCGTTCAAGAACCAGCAAAATTACCAGTTATGGGAAACATTACTGCCGAAGGTGGAGAAGTTGCATTCGCCTCAGTTGCGGCGGCGATCAGTGACGCAATGCGCCATAAGATCAGTGCGATCGTAACGGCCCCCATCTCCAAAGAGGCGGTTAACCTCGCTGGCCACCAATTTTCAGGTCACACCGAAATGCTTGCAGAATTAAGCTGCACGTCGGGAACCTGCATGATGCTAGCGCATGGTGATTTGCGCGTTTCACATGTGACTACACATACGGCACTTGCCAATGTTCCAGCCCTCCTGACTGACGCTCGGCTGAGCCGAGTCATTGATCTAACCTGTGACGTTTTGCAGCGTTTGGGAATCGCGCAGCCGCGCCTCGCGGTAGCCGGCCTTAACCCCCATGCAGGCGAATCTGGTCTTTTTGGAACAGAGGACGCAAACGTTATCGCCCCCGTCGTCCAACGCTATCAAAAAAATGGCTTGGCAGTTGTAGGTCCAATACCCGGCGATACGGTTTTTGTGAGAGCATTGGCACGCGAGTTTGATGCTGTAATTGCAATCTATCACGACCAAGGCCACATACCGATCAAATTGCTTGGATTTCGGATAGATCCAAATAGCGGACGCTGGCTTGGTTTGTCAGGTGTCAACATCACACTCGGCCTACCTTTTGTTCGAACTTCAGTTGATCATGGTACCGCCTTCGATATTGCCGGCAAGGGGATTGCGTCGGCCGAAAGCATGATCGAAGCAGTTGAATTTGCTTTGAAGTTAGTATCGCTTTCGGACACTCGTTTGCATTCAACCGATGTTGTAAGTTCATGAACCTTATAAATTCGAACAGCCTTGCCAACTTGGGATGCGCCATTTTCCAAGCAACGGGATCAGAAAAGGCAGAAGCTACGATCATTTCAAATCATCTGGTGGAAGCCAATCTGGCGGGCCATGATTCACACGGGATTGTTCGTATTGCCAAATATGTACATTGGCAACGCCGTGGAGAGGTTTTGCCGAACCAGCACATAAAGGTGGTGCGCGATAAAGGTGCGGCTCTCCTAATCGACGGCCAATTCGGCTACGGTCAAGTCATCGGCTTAGAGGCCATGCAGATGCTCATTGATCGAGTGAAAAATACTGGCTTTGCAGTCGCCGCAATTCGGAATTCTGCACATCTTGGTCGTATCGGCGCGTGGGCAGAGCAACTCGCAAATGCCGGGTTTCCCTCATTTCACTTCGTCAATACTTCCGGATATGGAATTCTTGTGGCACCGCATGGTGGCTCTGACCGGCGACTTTCCGCAAACCCGGTGGCGGCCGGAACACCTTCCGCAAACGGCCCATTGGTTCTAGACATCGCAACTTCAGTTATAGCTGAAGGCAAGATCCAAATGATGCGAAACAAGCATCAAGTACTCCCACCTGGCTCAGTAATCGACGGCAACGGTAAACCAACAACTGATCCCGATTCATTTTATGCTGATCCGCCAGGGGCGATCTTACCTTTCGGCGGCCATAAAGGCTCCGGGCTTTCATTTTTCTGCGAAGTGCTTGCCGGGTCTCTCACTGGCGGATTTGCTAGCAATTCGAAGAGCCCAACTGCGGGCCGCTTGGTCAATAACATGCTTTCGATTGCATTTGATCCGGCATACTTTTCGGGGACAGATTTTTTCGCTTCTGATATTGAGCAACTTATTAAATGGACCACAGCATCGCCACCCTTAGATCCGGAAAATCCCGTGATATTGCCAGGGGAGTTAGAGGATCGCATCCGTGCAGAAAGACGGGTTAGCGGCATCCCCGTTGATCCAGAAACATGGGCGCAGGTAGAATCAGCTGCACTTGAAGTTGGTGTAAATACGTCTGATTATGTTAAGTTAGATTGAAAAGTAAGGGTATGACCGAACATAGCTAAGCATTTTGCTGATCAATTCCGACTGGCTTTAAGAAAGCCACCTTTCGCGCAAACCGAAATGACCGTGGTTCTCGTTATATCGTCGGAGCGCGCCCATGATCCTTTATAGCTATGAATCGTTGAAAATACTCAGCAGGAGGCACAAGCCGCTTATTATGAAACTGATCTTTAAATCTTTTTCGCATTATCATGCGCGCATTTTTAATGGATGATATTCGAACATTCATGAACTTCTGTGCCGGTTTTTCTTTTGATTTAACGCCTTAAGAGCCAGACCGAAAAAGAAGTTGAGTGATATCAGTCGTTTGTGATTCCGTTGTGGTTGCAAAACTTCAATGGAGATCGACGATGTGGACCGATATCACCCGCAAGCAGTTTGCCAGAAGAGAGCTGCGTTTGCCAAGCCATTTAACGGATGCGGAATGGGCTATTTTAGAGCCCTTGCTACCTGCCCGATCGACGCGGGGCGACCACCCCGGTGGAGCTATCGGGATATTGTCGAGGCTCTTTTTTATTTACTTCGTGGCGAACTACCATGGCGAATGCTGCCACCCGATCTGTTCCCGCCGATGACCACCGTACAGCACTATTTCTATGAATGGCGGGATCGCGGGTTGTGGTCTTCGATCAATCACACGCTTCTTATGATGGTCCGGGAGGCGGTTGGAAGAGATCAAAGTCAGTAAATGGAAACTCCAAATTGTTCGCCGAACCGATAAAACAAAAGGCTTTGAACTTCTGCCAAGACGCTGGGTTGTCGAGCGCACCTTCGCCCGGCTCGGTCGAAACCGACGCCTGGCAAAGGACTTCGAAAGAACCATCGAAAGCGCAACCGTATGGCTCTTCATCGCAAGCGTACAGTTCTTGACACTTAAAGCCGCAACCTATTGGATTTATTCACCATTATTAAGCGTCAGACTCTAAGATCCTCAATCAATCTCTGAACAGATATATTCTATGTTGTAATATAAATTGAAATGAGTTTAACCTATAATTGTTATAGGCCAGCTAAAAGGAAGATGTTCTTGCTTTTTTGGATAATTTTTTTCGTTAGTGACGCTTAATTTTAGCTTGAAACCTAAGCGGCCTAATGCTCAAATAATTTAAGGCTATGCCATGAGCGGTAAAGGTATTGTTATAATTGATCATCACCCAGGCCGCTCCACCCAAACGATGGGAATTGCGCGTCAGTTGGGAACCGACCCCGATCTCATTCATGAGCCATCTGTGGGAGTAGTCGGGACCAAGGGTGACAGCCAGTGCTATATTGGCGTCATGTCCAAGGTCGAGGCAATCCATGAACATTTGAAGTCGCAGATTGGCAAGGGAACTGATCAACTCAAGCTACGACTCGTTCAGCCTGAGTATACAATCGCAACCTCCGACGGCATGCGCAATGGTACACCTGAAATGCGTTACTCGTTGATCGGTCGCGAAGTCACGAATGATGCGTTGTGCGAGCATCTCGAAGCGACAGGTCTCGCGGGCGTCATTGCAGTCGTAGCATGCGACAAGCCACCTGTAGGCACGCTGGCGGCCATTCTCGAACATAATCAGCCCGGCATCATCATGTCCGATGGACCCATCCGTCCAGGGCAGGATCCCGCAACAGGAGACGCACTTGATATTATAACAGCATTCCAAGCAGCCGGTCATGCTGATGCGACACATCGCCATCATATTGCTTGCCATGCATGCCCAGGAATGGGTAGCTGCGGTGGAATGTTCACCTATAATACGATGCAGACATTCATTGGAGTAGTAGGCATGCAGCCGATCGATATGGTGGCCCCTGCATCCGACGATCCGCGTCGGTTGACTTCATTTCCAAAAGAGCTTGTCAAATATCTCAGCCAAATGATGAAGCAAGGATTGAAGCCACGCGATATCGTTGTGCGTGATTCACTTCGGAATGCCGTAATTGTCTCTATGGCGATCGGTGGATCAACTAATGTTGTTTTACATGTCCCTGAAATCTCTCGTGCTGCCGGCTACGGAAATTTTTGAGAAGATGTGATGACACAAGAAGAATTTAATCATCTTTCGCAAAATGTTGTTCCTGTGCTCACGAATGCCCGGCCATATGGCAAATATTCGATGGTCGATATCGATCGCATTGGTGGGATACAGGTGATCGTACGCGAATTGCTTGAAGCGGGTTTGCTTAATGGCAACATGATGACGTGCACAGGCGAAACTCTTGCCGGACAGATTAAGCGGCTAGACCCTCAGCGTCCCGACGGAAGCGTGATTCATCCGGTTGATAAGCCCTTTAAAGCAACAGGCTGTTGATTACCATTTAGATTTGACCCGTTTGGGGCGATAATTTTCACTGAGAAGTGACCCATGTTTCAACCTTCTCCGGCGCCGAAGCTGGAGGGAACA
>Ga0209084_1000996_pt1 | contig 25091 bp, 16 predicted proteins | sample C_130820_MF_Meta_FD_187309 | JGI IMG/M metagenome (GOLD analysis project Ga0209084, IMG submission 187309) | Freshwater microbial communities from Lake Croche, Canada to study carbon cycling - C_130820_MF_MetaG (SPAdes) (version 2) | ecosystem: Environmental > Aquatic > Freshwater > Lake...
AATATCGTCGTGGCCGACACAGGCAACCACCGCATCCGGTTGGTTACCTACCCAGGCGGTGTAGTCACGACTCTCGCGGGCAGCGGCAGCGCCGCCTTCGCCGATGGCACGGGCACGGCCGCGAGCTTCTGGACGCCGACCGGAGTCGCCGTGCTTTCAAACGGCAACATCGTCGTGGCCGACGCACTCAACAACCGCATCCGGTTGGTTACCTACCCAGGCGGTGTAGTCACGACTCTCGCGGGCAGCAGCAGCGCCGCGTTCGCCAACGGCACGGGCGCGGCCGCGAGCTTCAATTACCCGTACGGAGTCGCCGTGCTTCCAAACGGCAACATCGTCGTGGCCGACCTGAGCAACCAACGCATCAGGTACGTTACGTATCCGGCAGGTGCCGTCACCACGCTTGCGGGCAACAGCAGCGGCAGTGCCGGTTCCGCCGACGGCACGGGCGCGGCCGCAAGCTTCTATGAGCCACGCGGAGTCGCAGTGCTTTCAAACGGCAACATCGTCGTGGCCGACCTTGCCAACAACCGCATCCGGTTGGTCGCGACATCCACCTACACATTAAACTCGGGTGTCGTCACGACGCTCGCAGGCAGCAGCCAAGGATCAGCCGACGGTACGGGCGCGGCCGCGAGCTTCTACGGCCCGACCGGAGTCGCCGTGCTTTCAGACGGGACCATCGTCGTGGCCGATACATACAACCACCTCATCCGACTGGTCGCGACATCAACATACGCTGCCAACTCGGGTGTAGTCACGACGCTTGCCGGCACCGCCGGCACTGGGTCCTTCGCCGACGGCCAGATCGGGGGAACGTTCGTGGTCCCCGCAGGTGCTCCGGTGATTGTGGATTATTTGGTGGTGGGTGGCGGTGGCGGCGGCGGGTACTATTTTCAAGGTGGTGGCGGTGGTGGTGCGGGCGGATTGGTCTACGCAAAGGGTATTCAGCTTCCCGCGGGAACATATACATGGACGGTGGGTGTTGGCGGTGCGGGAACGGTAGGACCCGCGACGACTAACGGGACAAATGGCAGTCCATCATCCCTTTCAAACGCTTCCTTCGGAAACGTTGTCGCATTGGGTGGCGGAGGTGGTGGCAGTACTGCAGCGGCGTCAGATGGAGCGTCAGGTGGAGGCGGACATGGTGGAACACTTGTATCTGGTGGTGGCAACGCAATCGGACAAGGTAACATTGGAGGCTCTAATACGGCTGGCCTCAGCATCGGCACGGGAGGGGGTGGGGCGGGAACACCAGGTGTGTACACCAACACGTCCCCATATATCACAGGAGGAAGTGGACTCGCAATCCCGATCACTGGTTCAAACGTATATTACGCCGGCGGCGGCGGTGGTGCGAATGGTTCGGGCATCACAACCTACTCACCTGGCGGCGCTGGGGGTGGTGGCAGTGGAGCGTACTATGTCAACACTTCTTTAGTGAATGGACTCGCTGGAACAGCAAACACAGGAGGAGGAGGTGGCGGGGCATTGAAATACTCTTCGACATATGGAACCGGTGGTGCAGGCGGCTCCGGTGTGATCATTCTTCGCGTGTACACCAACATTGGGTCGCGTCTCCTCATCGGTGATGGGTCGGGATATTCGCTGGCACTGTCCGCCCAGTCCAACGCAGTCACTACGGACGTCATGACAGTCACTGATCAGGGCAACGTAAGCATTGGATTGAGCAATGCGTTGTTCAATGGAACCTATGGCAACAGGTTCGATTCGCTCGGAAATTTGTACGTCGCAGACAGGAGCAATAACCGTATTCGGAAAATAACCCCGAGCGGTATTGTCACGACGTTTCTCGGTAGTGGAAACGCCTTCGCTATAACAGCGGGAACGGGAACGGCTGCGGATCTCTCACAGCCACTAGGTATCGCGATAGGAGTCATGAATGGGGTTGAAACACTCTTTGCCGCCTCGTCGCACGCTGTGATTGCAGCTCCTCTGTCTACCGGTGTTATGACTATCATCGCCGGAACGTATGGAGTAGCGTCAACTACCGATTCAACGACGGGAACATCTGCGAGGTTTTCCCAACCGATCGGACTTACATTGGATACCACGAATGGATACGTCTTTGTCGCAGATAGTGTTAATAGTGCTATTCGGCGGATAGCGTACACCGGTACATATGCCGTAACTACACTCGGTTCAAGCGGGTTCTCTTCGGGTGCCACTCCTGTCACTCTTGGAGGAAGCGTGGTGAAGAGCGTTTTATTCGACGGAGCTTCTACGATTTACTATGTTGCAAATGCTGCATATGGAAAAGTAACAACGGCGGGTGCAAACACCACATTAACAACGAGTGTACTCTCGGGTCCGTATGACCTTGTCTTCAATAGTACTAAGACGGGTGTATATATAGTAGATGCATCTTTGCAACAAGTTCTCTCAGCAGGACTCACTGCGGGATCACCAACTATAATTGCAGGGACATCACTGATAACAGGATCGATCGACGCAACGGGGTTGAGTGCAGCTTTCAACATTCTTCGGGCTTGCACGCTCGATCCGGCGGGTTCAAATTTGTACATTGCTGACGCCTCCAACAACAAAATCCGCAAACTTAATCTCGCAACCTCGAACGTCACAACCTATGCGGGAACTGGCGTTGGCGGCTTCGCGGACGGGAGCGTGCCGACGGCGACGGTTGTGAACAATTATCTTGGCGTAGGAACCACTGCACCGGCATATCCACTGGACGTGGCTGGTCCTATCCGGTCGTTTGGATCATCGTCTACCTATAACGGCGGAGTGTACTATTTTAGTAACACGACGACTGGACTCACGGCCGCGTTGTTCGGTCCCGATGCAAGCGGCAACGTAACCATGTCGAACGGAGCCCTGGGGCCGTATGTGGCACGAAGCGGAACGAGCTGGACAACTCCCTCAGACTCTCGTATGAAAGATGTATTGTCCAATGTGTCCAATGCAACAGACATGCTATCCAGTATCACGCCCGTATATTTCACATACAATGCCGACTCGAACAAGAAACGTCACATTGGCGTGCTCGCCCAGGAAGTACTACCGGTATTTCCAGATATTGTCGCTTCAAACGCAGATCCAACCGCGATGATGGGTGTTGACTACGGTGCTTTCGCAGCCCCGTTGATTACAGCCATCAAGGAACTCTCTGCCCGCCTCTCCAATGTGGAAGCGAGGTTGGCGGCCACAACCACGGTCTAATTTTCAGTTGGGTTAACAATAGATGTCCCTCTCCACATACGTTCCCGGCGTGGGGCTTGTTAGCTGTGCCCCCAACATTGCCCAAGGGCCGCAGGGTCCGCAGGGTTCACAGGGTCGCACCGGACCGACAGGTCCTACTGGGCCGATAGGACCGCAGGGAATAGACGGAGATGTTTCTAAATCTGGACCCACTGGACCTAGCGGCTGGACGGGGTTCACGGGATACACGGGAAACACAGGCTCCACGGGTATAACCGGAACAACGGGTCCATCGGGATGGACAGGCTGGACTGGACCTGCTATAACAGGTCCAACGGGTACCACGGGTCCAACGGGTGCAAACACAGGTTGGACAGGACCCACGGGTCCGATTGGTCTGCCCGGTACCGCCTTTAACACTGGACCTACTGGGCCGACAGGACCGTCGGGGTTTACGGGGCCCATGGGAGCATCTGGTCCGACTGGATCCACGGGTCAAACGGGTTCGACAGGCACGACAGGCACAACGGGCAATACGGGACCCACCGGACAGACGGGTAGCACGGGGGCAACGGGTACGTCAATAACGGGGTGGACAGGGTCGACTGGGACCACCGGTCCAACGGGACTCATGGGATTTCAGGGCATCCCTGGTCCCGCTGGACAGATTGGTAATCGTGGACCAACTGGATTCACAGGCCCTACGGGTCCAAATACAGGACCCACGGGTGCGTCGGCAACTGGTACGACGGGTGCGACGGGGCCGACTGGGCCGACCGGCGTCATTGGCGATACAGGATACACTGGAAAGACTGGGTCAACTGGACACACGGGTAGCACTGGACCCACTGGATCCACCGGACCCACGGGCTTTACTGGACGCACAGGTTCCACCGGACCCACGGGTGCCACCGGGACAACCGGACCTTCTGGCTGGACTGGGCCCACGGGAACACTGGGGTCAACGGGGTCAACGGGTCCCACAGGTCCGACGGGGCCAACGGGGCAACGGGGTGTTCCGGGGCCAACGGGGCCAACGGGTGTCACGGGTACAACGGGATGGACGGGTACAACTGGCGTTCAAGGGTGGGTAGGCCTCGTAGGTGTAAGCGGACCGACTGGACCAACGGGACCGACGGGATACCAGGGAGTGCAGGGGTCTCAAGGACCGAGTGGTCAAACCGGATGGACTGGATACACTGGACCAACGGGTCCGAGTCAGGCGGTTGTGGGACCTTCAAGTATCACAGTTCCTATCGTATTTTCCACCTCGGGGTATCTGAATTTTACGAGCAACTCGAGTGTTTCGACAGCATCCACAATGATTACGCAAGGGTGGAAATTTGCGAGTGCAACCAACATGAATCTAGTTGGACTCACGTGGAGTAACGTAGGAGGCATTTGGCAAATCAACGCGGGCGTGTATGCGAATGCTGCAGCGTCTACGACATTTACGGTCTATTATTACTATCAGTAAGTAACAACGTGGATGCCGTATACAGTTCCTCTTCCATCAAGTGTCCGGCAGGTCCTGGGTCCACAAGGTTTATCGGGGACTCCGGGTTTCCCCGGTCTTGTGGGTTCAACTGGACCAATAGGTCTTGAAGGTCAGTTCTTTGAATTTGGATCGATTGGACCTACTGGGCCAACTGGGTCGACTGGGTTCACTGGGCCAACTGGGTTCACTGGATTCACTGGACCGATGGGTTCGCCCGGTGCAACGGGTAACACGGGTCCAACGGGTCGGACAGGACCTACGGGATCCACAGGATGGACTGGACCTGCGACAACGGGATGGACCGGGTCGACGGGACCTAGTGGGGTATCCACCACATACGGTGCCACAGGTTGGACGGGTCCCGCGAATGCACCGGCTGGCTCCACCGGAAATACCGGTAGCACGGGTCCAACGGGTTCGACTGGATATACGGGGTGGGTGGGCTCGATGGGTTCGACTGGAAAAACGGGAGCAACGGGTTCGACGGGACAAACTGGGGGGACTGGAGCCACTGGGTTTAGTGGATTTACCGGCCCGATGGGACCAAATGGTCAGCGTGGTCTGGCTGGAACCAATGGTCCGCCAGGTCCGCCGAGTACATCTCGTGGAGTCATGGGTCCAACTGGAGCATTTGGTCCACGCGGCGACATGGCTGGAACAGCGGGTCAATCCGGACCCACTGGGTCAACGGGAATTCCCGGAATAGGTGTGGCCGGTGTAACCGGGCGTACTGGGTCAACGGGATTCACTGGTAAAACTGGGCCTACCGGATGCACAGGTATAACGGGGGCAACTGGAATAACTGGACCTACTGGTCCAACTGGATTCACTGGGGCAAGAGGCTCGTATGGTACTACAGGGTTGACGGGACCAACGGGTTCGACGGGACCAACGGGTCCAACTGGATATGTTCCGCCAACCATTGCACTGTTTTCAGCTGCGACTCCATTGAGTGGCAACACCATTGTGTATGAAACAGACCCCGCGAACGCAAAATGGACCAGTCAATCGGTGGCGGGTCTCGATCCCAAATCTGCAATCGCATGGAACGGGTCAATTTGGGTAGCAGCCGGTTTAATGTCTATCCTCACATCAACGGATGCTAAATCGTGGACACTCCGACTGACGAGCAGTGACCCAACCATCAAATGTACGAGCGTTGCCTGGGGAGGACGCCAGTGGGTTGCGGGAACAGCAACATCAACGGTATATACCTCACCCGATGCCATCTCATGGACACCCAATGTGACAACAATAGCGGTCGGCATTAATGGCCTCGCATGGAATGGATCATTGTGGATTGGCGTTGGGGGTGACAACATCTATTCGTCGCCTGACGGCATCACGTGGACCGGTGCGTTGACGCGCGACGGTGTTGCATGGGACACGACTGGATTTGTAGGCCTGGGCGTTGCGTGGAGCGGGCGTATTTGGGTAGCCGTCTCGACGACATCTAGTCGGGGTGCCATCCTATGCTGGAGCTACGATGGATCTAACTGGACTTCGCTACCGATTCCGCGAATTGGTACTCCGACTGCGATTGCGTGGAATGGAACCGCGTGGGCGATTACGGGAAAGGGTGGCACGACGAATATTGTGACTCTGCCGACCGGGTTATTCGCCTTTGTTCCTGCACAGTTTGTGACCTCGGTCGATAACACGACCGTACCGCCACCCACAAACGCATATGGAATCGTGTGGGATGGCACCAATTGGATAGCGTCGGTGGGAGACGCAGGATACGGATACAATATATATACGAGCATAGATGGCATAGTATGGTCCCCTGCGAACACGGGTCAGGGCATCACCGCCTATTTGGTAGCATCGCGACTTGTCTTGCCCTATGTGTTCGGTCCACTTGGAGTTACGGGTCCGACGGGTCCGACGGGATTCACGGGGTTTGGCGGTAACACGGGAACTATCGGACCATCTGGCATAACCGGAACAACGGGACCGACGGGTCAAACTGGGGTTCAAGGCCTATACGGCCCCACCGGACCATCGGGTCCCACTGGAATTACGGGATGGCAGCCGGCAGGATTCACTGGAAAGACGGGTAGTACGGGGACGACCTTCAGTCTATCACAGGTCTCCCTTCCTCTTTACAAACCACTCACGGCACAGGCATCGAACACTCTGTCTAGCCTATACCAAGTGGACACGGGCATTCTAGCATCGACAGTGATTTCGCTCAATGGATTCAATGGCAGACTAAGTACGAACAATGCATGCTACTTCGCATCACAGTACTTCTCATCGAACGCAGGCACGTGGTGGTTCAATTATCAATTATACCCTTCCTCGAACATCACAGGAGGTGTGAACGGCGAGGATATTTCGAATATAACGATTAATCTGTATAAGTAATGGACGCCGCCGACAAGTGGGTTGAAGTAGTACGCGATATGAAGGATGCCGCAATTGACCCGTATGACGTCGAGGTTGTCTGTCGCGACATTCTCCGGTACATGCGAACGGCTCGCATTCGAGACATTGGTCGCTTCAAGCAGCGGGTTGGTTTGGAGTATGAAGCTTTTCTGAAGTCACTTCGCTACGAGGAGGAGCGTATTCAACCCATTGTCAACGATGATGATTTTTGGGAGGCGACAATTGACATGATTCGGCGGTAAAACGAATACTTTACACAGAACAGTATAAGAGGTAAAATGGGCGACATCATCACTGGAGTTCAGTTTGGCATTGCAAACCCCGACGACATTCTCAAGCGGAGCGTCGTGGAGGTTACCACCGACAAGACCTATCAGTCTCAGCAGCCCGTGCCGAATGGCGTCTTCGATGCTCGCTTCGGCGTCATTGAGAACGGCAAGGTCTGCCCCACCTGCAAGCACACGAATCAGTTCTGCCCAGGTCACTTCGGACACATTACGCTGGCTCGGCCGGTGTACCTCTACCAGTTCTTCGACTGGATTGAGAAGCTGAGCAACATCATCTGCCTCAACTGCTCTCACGTCATTCTCGGAGAGCAGCAGATTGGAGCAATCAAGTCATCCGGTCTGGCCAGGTTCAAGGAGGTTCGCGATATCGTGGCCAAGGTTCGCACTCAGGGTCAGGAGAAGCCGACGGCATGCGAGCACTGCGACACGCCCTTCTTCCGCAAGGTTGCCCGTGTGGCTGGCAAGGCGGCCACGCTGGAGGGCTTCCCGATCGGTGACCCCGATGAGCCGCCGCCGCCCGTGCCGATTCAGGTTGAGCTGATTCTGCGGGCCTTCCAGCGTATCACGAACCAGACGTGCGACATGATTGGTTTCAACCACAAGTACTCGCGTCCCGAGTGGATGATTTGTACCGTGCTGGCCGTGCCGCCTCTTACGGTTCGTCCCTCGGTTGTGATGGATGACAATCAGCGGATGGAGGATGACCTGACGCACAAGCTGATTGACGTTCTCCGCAATAACCAGCGTCTGCGTGACAAGCTCGACAAGGGCGAGTCGGCGGAGATGATCGACAAGTACACGGCCATGGTTCAGTATGACGTGGCGACGTATGTGGACAATGACATCAAGGGCCTGGCTCCCGCTGCTCAGCGGTCGGGTCGTCCTCTCCGCACTCTGAAGTCTCGCTTCGGTGCCAAGACGGGACGTGTTCGCGGCAATCTGATGGGAAAGCGTGTGGACTTCTCGGCCCGTTCGGTTATCACACCGGATGCGAACATTGACCTGGACGAGCTTGGTGTGCCGGAGGAGATTGCCGTGAATCTGACCTTCCCTGAGATTGCGAACTCGTACAACCGCGACCGTCTGACCTCGTACATTCGCAATGGACCTGATAAGCATCCGGGTGCGAAGTCGGTGTTCCTCAAGCAGGATGCCCGTGTGGTGAACCTTCGCTTCGTCAGCCCGGATACGATTGATATTCGCGAGGGCGATGTGGTTCACCGCCACCTGATTGATGGCGACATTGTGCTCTTCAACCGTCAGCCTTCGCTTCACAAGGCGTCGATGATGGCCCACCGTGTGCGTGTTCTGCCGTATTCGACGTTCCGTCTGAACGTGTCGGCAACGAGGCCTTACAATGCTGATTAACCTAGAGGTCTTCACAAAAAGTCTGCGTTATACATAATGGAACACTACATCTATAAAGTCACATGCCTCCGAACAAACAAAAGCTACATTGGGCAAACACAGCAATACAAACATAAGAACGGCAAGCCGTATTCGTATGGAGTCCTGGGTCGCTGGTGCGACCACGTCTCGTCGTCGAACCGGTCCAACGCGCCGCTTCATACCGCAATCCGTGAACATGGTGCAGGCTGCTTCATGCATGAAGTGGTTGAAACCGTGCTCTCGTCGACCGCGGATGAACGTGAAGCCTATTGGATTCGGACACTCGGGACAGCAGTGCCAAACGGATACAATGTCAATGTCCACTCGAGATGTAAGCACCGCGATTCAGACAATCCGGCAGACATCTATCTAGACCGAGCAACAGAGGTGGAACTAAGGCGCATCCAGCGTAATGGCGTACCCACATTGGTATACGTCTATGTAACCACCGCTGACGGCCGAGAGCGACTGACATTCGGACAGTCCAAATCCTCAACGTTCGAACAGGCACTTGCAGACGCCACTCGCTGCGTCGAAGTGTTCAGAGAACGAGGTGTTCGCATACGCGAAGGCGATAGGTTCTCGCAGTTCGAGGGACATGACATCCAGAAGGTGCGGCTTGTAACGTTCAACAGAACAATGGTTGCTGTGTACATCACCCTCAATAACAAACAAATAAGAATGTGCTTTGGAGGCAAAAACGTGACCTACGATGAATCCATTAAAAACGCAAGAGAGTTCGTGCGCGGGCTCCGGACAGAAGTGATAGAAGACAACCTCTCAAAAAGTCAGCAACAGGTGGCTACCTCCTCGGATGAAGCAAATCCCGGGGTGGAGAAATAGTGTAACTGCTTCCGCGTGTTCAGTGTCTCCGACTGAATATGCGATATAACCATCTAGTCGCGGCGGCGGCAAGACCCCCAAACTCAGGGAAACTCCTAAAGCTCATAGATACGAACCCGACGCAGTAATGTGCCGGGGGCCCAGGGGAAAGCCCGAGGGACATCGTGAAAACGCTATGAGATCCGAGCCAGCGGGCAAGGAATGGACGATCCTGACCCAAGCTTCCTACCAGTGAGAGGAAGAAGGAGCAACGACTTGACGGGGGTCGGTTCACCAAGAGCTTAAGGTAAAGTCTAGTCCCACTCCGAAAGGATGGGTAGAAACGTTTGATGGAGACGAAATGAACATGCACGTGCCTCAGTCCATTGCCTCTGCCACAGAGCTGCGGTACCTCGCATCTCTCCTCCGGAACATCATCAGTCCCCGCACCAACAGCCCCATCATCCAGCTGTTCCAGGACACCATGACCGGTATCTTCCGCATCAGCCAGCCGGGCGTCGAGGTGCCGGAGGTCATTGCCATGAACATGCTCGCACGTATCAAGCGTCCGTTCCTGCGGAAGGGCAAGAACTGGACCGGTGCCGAGCTCATCTCCACTGCCTTCCCGATGGTCTCGATGAAGACATCCGTGACCATTGAGAATGGCCAGCTCACCTCGGGCGTGATGTACAAGTCCGAGTGCAGCAAGCTGATTCACATGGTGTACAATGATTTCAGCCCTGACCGCTGCGGCCAGCTGATTAACGATATTCAGTCCGTGGTCACGCAGTTCAATCTGTTCACCGGCTTCTCGGTCGGAACGGCAGACCTGATTGCGAACTTGGAGACACAGCACTTCGTGAATGACAAGCTGTCCGAGGGACGCACGGCCGTGTCCAAGATTCTATCGGACGTTCACGGTGGTATCTTTGCGAACATCTCCGGCTCTTCGGATGGCGAGGAGCTGGAGGACCGCATCTCGTCGGCACTCAAGGACGTTGCCGCCAAGATTAACAGCGAGGTCATCAAGAGCCTGCCCAAGGACAATGCCATCGTTCAAATGGTTGATTCCGGGTCAAAGGGCGGTCCTCAGAACATTACGCAGATGGTGGCTCTGCTTGGACAGCAGCTGATTGAGGGCAAGCGTGTGCAGTATACGCTTCAGGACCGCACGCTCCCCCACTTTGCCCGCTACGATGACGGCGTGGAGTCGCGTGGGTTCGTTCAGAGTTCCTTCATGAATGGTCTGCTGCCGGCGGAGTTCTTCTTTCACGCCCAGGCGGGACGTGAGGGTCTGATTGATACCGCCGTCAAGACCTCGGACACGGGTTATATCCAGCGTCGTCTGATGAAGACGATGGAGGACCAGCACGTGGAGTATGATGGTACAGTGCGGAATGTGACCGGCTCTATCGTGCAGTTCGCATACGGTGAGGATGGAATTGACTCCATCGCTGTGGAGGGACAGATGTGCGAGCTGGGAACCATGACCATGGAGGATGTGTACCGCAACTACGCCATGAGTCCCGCGGATATCAATACCTTCATGAAGACGGAGGTGGCGGCGGCACCGGACATGGTGGACGAGATTCTGGCGGACCGCGAGATGCTGGTGCGGAACGTGTTCCGCTTCCGCAAGAATGACCAGGTGCTGGCCCCGGTGAATCTGAAGCGTCTGGTGGCCTCCTATGCCAATGGCTATGCGACCAAGACGGACCTGACGCCCGAACATGTAGTGGCGGGTATCGGTGCCTTTGTGAATGAGTTTCCGACCAACAAGCTGTTCCACGCACTGCTTCGGTACTACCTGGCTCCCAAGAAGTCGATTCTGGTTCACCGTCTGACGGAGATGCTGTTCGATGAGATGATGGCCGACATTCGCTTCCGGTACTTGAAGGCGATGGTTCACGCAGGCGAGATGGTAGGTGCCCTGTCCGCCCAGTCTATCGGTGAGCCGACGACGCAATTAACCCTAAACACCTTTCATTCTGCCGGTACGGCCAAGGCGAACGCAACGTCTGGTGTGCCGCGTATCGAGGAGCTGCTGTCCGCATCTCCGAACCCGAAGCGTCCGGGCAACACGGCGTACTTTGCGGGCGATGTGTCGGGCAATGACGCGATTGCCATGATGAAGCGTGTTCAGCGAACGACTCTGCGTCACATCACCAAGTCGGTTCGCGTGTACTATGACCCGTACCCGATTGTTGCCGGCACGGTTGTGGAGGAGGACCGCGATACTCTGGAGCTGTACCGCCAGTTCAGCCTGGAGCATGAGACGGATTGCGGGTCACCGTGGATCATGCGTCTGGAGCTGAATGACGTGGAGATGTACTCTCGCAACGTCCGCGACCTGACGGAGATTGAGGCCAAGCTGTCCAATAACAAGCAGCTGAAGATTATCAAGTGCCTGACCTCCGACACCTCGGCCAAGAAGCTGATTCTACGTCTGGTGTTCGACGCATCTGTGGTCAAGACGCCGACCAATATCCGGTTCCTCGAGGACAAGATTCTCGACACGGTGCTGACGGGCGTCGACGGTGTGGGTCGTGTCCACCTTCGCAAGATTAAGAGCGAGCAGGTGTATGACGATGTGGTTGGCGGGTATGTGACCAAGGACCAGTATGTGCTGGATACCGAGGGCGTGAACCTCCACGACCTGCTGGTGTTCCCGGGCCTGGACGGCACTCGCACCTTCTCGAATGACATTCACGAGGTCAACGATGTCTTCGGTATCGAGGCGGGTCGCACGTGTTTGCTGGATGAGTTCAATGAGGTCTTCAGCACGGAAAAGGTGAATTACCACCACCTGAGCGTGTTGGTGGACACCATGACGTACAGTGGCCGCATTGTGCCAGTGAACCGCTTCGGAATGAAGAAGAACGAGACGGGTGTGCTGGCCAAGTCGTCCTTCGAGGAGACCTCCAAGACGATGTTCGATGCGGCAGTGGTTGCGGAATATGACACCATGCGAGGTGTCTCTGCGAACATTATGTTCGGACAGAAGCCTCCATGCGGAACGGGATTTGTGGATATCCTGGTGGATGAGACACGCCTGCCCGAGGGGGCAGATGAGATTGTCGAGCCGGATACGTTGGAGCAGGCGAACAAGGCGGTTGCGGCTGTGCCAGAGTCAGAGTGTCGCATTGAGGATATTACGATGGCATGGTAGAGTCTGTAAGTAACTTGACAAAGCTGAGAGCTAGAAACACAAAGACCATGTACAGCACAATATAGACAACAAAGCAGATACGCTCATACGGTCTCAGTCGTCGTAACTCCAGGTCGTCGAGCGAGCTCATTACTTTTTTACGCGGCGGGTGTGAAAGTGGGCGAAGACAGCGTCTGAAAGTTATGTAGAGAAAGGGTAATGGACGAGTCAAATGCCGCAGCATCTGTCGGGGGGCCATTAGCCCGTGAGGCAATCGAAGGCCGACCCGAGATCGAAACCAACTGGAGGGACTTTGATCCCGTAGATGATGTGGTCATCTTAGCCAATATCGCGAAGAATGCAGCGGTTGTAACAGGTATATCCTCAAGTAAGGATATTCTTCTACCGGTGATATTGCGAGAGCGGACTCTCGACAAAAGCGAAGCTGGGGGGAAAGCATCAGAGTTGGCGGGAACAGATCAGTATGTGGAAGCCGAGTTGATGCTGAAAGATATTAATACGTTGGTTCACTCATGCATGGGAAAGACCGTGGCCGATTGTCTTCAGGACCGAGGTACCCTCCGCAACGCATTCGAGAAGTCAACTCCTCAACAGCAGTGCGGCAACACTATAGGTGAGGTTAAATGGGGAATCACACCTTGTTGGATATGTGGATCCGCTATACCCGACATGGGAAGGGAGGAGGAACGAGTCCACACAGCACGCGGAAGTCCAGCAGGTGATAAGAGGAAGCATCCGCTCTCGCCCGAATGCGAACACGTCTTCCCGATTGCACAGGCACTCTGTTTCACTGGGCTATACGAACACGAGCTGTTTACCGAAATGAAGAAGACGACGAAAAATAAGGAAAAGGCATATGTCGAGGGATTGAAGAAGGAATATAGGTGGGCACATCGCATATGCAACCAAGTGAAGAATGATACGCATTTCATCAAGATTCATGGCGGTATATTCGCATACAATGACGCCACTGTCGCAACACTTCTTGCATCAATATTGGCGAGCACAGAGTATCAGTGGCCTCCGCTCCCAAATACAAAGAAACTCGAGGTCGATAGGTTCGCGGGGGAGCGTCGTATAAGAGGTGGAGACATCATTACCAAGCATCTTGGTGGCCGACGGACGGCTGATTGGACGGCCGCTCGCATCGAAGATATAGGTCGTCAGGTGACGCCCATTCTAGACGTAGTCAGGTCCAAACCCCCGCACGAGCATGCGCGGGAAACTGTGAAAGACTTCCAAGCGTATGCTATCCTCAAAGGGTGTGTGCCTACAGCCCTCAGCGGCGTGGTTCCGGTTACAATCTACTCCGATCGACTTTCACTCGATGGAAAAAACTATCCAGACATATTCACGGGACAATACCTCGGCGAACTAGCGGGAACCACTATAGATCGGTTACATTCCCTCTGCGTCCAGTCGTTATTGAGGAAGATTGCTGCGGATCCTGGCTTGCTGACTAGGAAACAGAGACTGCTTGAATTGCTTGGCAAAGTAACAGATGATATGAATGAAGGGGCCGTGACGTACAGCCTGAACAAACAAAGAATTGCGGCATTTCTGTTAAAGAGTGGAATAACGACGTGGCAGACGTACCAAAAGGTATTCTACCTAATGTATTGCATATCACTAGTCGATAGCCTGCATCAAGAACTATTGACTGCTGATCGACCCTCCAACGACGACGAGGTGCTTGTGTACAAGGTCGTCAAAGAGGTGCTTGACAAAGAGAAGGTTTCGCTTACCGGGTTTATCAGGGAGGCTACTGGTCTAACTGTACGCTCAGAGACTATTGCCAGAGGAACCCCGCTACCAAAATATTCGACAACCTTCGTTAAATGGGGTCTCGGTCCCTTTCAGGGTGGCGGGACTCGCCGTGGAAAGCGTGCACGCCACACTCGCCGTCGCAAGCTTCCCAAACTCCTCTAATCATAACACAATGGCTAACCTGACGCACCCGGAGTTGGCGGAGATTCGCAATGAGAATCTCCCCATGGCATCGGTGTCCGCTCTCCAAGAGCTGCGGACAAAGCTGTGCAACACATCGGGAGCCGAGTACAATCTTCAAAGTCATCAGAAGTTTCTGCGACGTGTCTTGTCCCCCGACAGTCCGACACGCAACCTTCTGATGGTTCACGGCACAGGTGTGGGCAAATCCTGCACGGCGATTCAAATTGCGGAGGAATACATTCTACGCCCGGAGTTTCAGTGGAAGAAGGTGCTAGTCGTTGCCGGACCGGCCGTCCAGTCGAACTTCAAGACGGAGATTTTTGATATCAATCGCGTGGCTCTCGACAAGACGCAGTCCATTCTGTCATCCAAACAGTGCACGGGCCGCCGGTATCTCGATATGCTTACTCGCATTGAAGCCGACCCCAAACAGTGGAATGTGCCGGATACTCGCATTCGTTTGGGAACACTGGCCGACCGTATCATTGGCGAGTTCTATGAGTTCATTGGGTACAGCACCTTCGGAGCCATGATTAACAAGAAGCTGCTGGAACTGAAACCGGCTGACGCGGAGAAGTGGATTCACGAGACCTTTGACAACCGGTTGGTCATTATCGACGAGGCCCACAATCTGCGTGAGGGTAGCTCGGAGATGAAGACCGTGTCCACGGGACTGGAAAGCCTGGTGAAGATGGCCAAGGGAATGGTGCTTGTCCTGCTCACCGCTACGCCCATGTACGACAATCACGAGGAGATCGTCTTTTACATGAACCTCTTTCTGTGGAACAACGGAAAGCAGCCCGCGAGCCGAAAGTTAGTTGCGTCGGACTATTTCGCATCGGATGGCACCATCAAACCAGCGAAGGAGCAGGAGTTCCGTGATTGGGCTCAGATGTATGTCTCGTATGTAAAGGGCGAGAACCCATTCACCTTTCCGTTCCGTCTGCCCGCCCCCGAGACAGAGGAGCTGCCCGAGCCGCTGGTTGGATTCACGGGGTTAGATCTGGGTCCGGCCACCAAGATGAAGTACTTGACAGTTTTCGCATCCACAGTAAGCGGTGAACAGAAGAAGGTGATTGACGGAACTCATGGAAAGGAGGGCGACGATGAGGAATCGCGAAAGGCACTGATGATTCCGACACTGAGCGTCCTGCCCGGAAACCGAGAGTTTGGAGATGTCTTTCGCCAAACCGGTACGCAGTGGGAATACATAGGGGAACCGTGCTTGACACCGGAGACATTGGCAGGTGTCTCTGCGAAGTTTGCCAGTGTCATCAAGACCATCGAGTCGTCGAAGGGCGTGGTGCTGGTGTACTCGAACTACGTGACGCGTGGGTCTCGGTTGTTCGCCATGGCATTGGAGGAGCATGGATACACTCCAGCCAGTGGCCCCACACTCCTGGCCAATCCCGCCTTCAAGGGCAAGTCAAAGGGCGAGTACATGTTGCTGAGCAGCGAAGTGTCGACACCTCAGACCAATGCTCTGCTTCAGCTTGCCCGGTCCGACAAGAATGTGAATGGTGCCAGGGTTCGCATCATTGTCACCACACCTCGTATCTCAGAGGGTGTGAACTTTCGGTATGTGCGTCAGGTTCACGTGCTAGACCCCTGGTGGAACATGAGCCGCATCGAGCAGGTTATCGGGCGTGCGTTGCGTACATGCAGTCACCAGGCCCTTCCATTCGAAGAGCAGAACTGTTCCGTGTATCTCCACGTCCTGCGGTCGGAGTCCGAGCAAGAGTCGTTTGACGAGTATACCTACCGTACAAAGGTAGAGGAGAAGGGTATTCGCATCGCACGTGTTCGCCGACTGCTTGAAGAATCCGCAATGGACTGTCCCATTCAAGTGAGTTTGAACACACTCCCCGAGGACTGGAAGAATCTCGAAGTTCCTCAGCGTCGGTCGGAGGGAGCCCGCGAGTCCAAGCTGCTTCTCAAGGACATGATGGCCCCCATCTTTACCGAGGCTCAACCCGCACAATGCCGCGTCAAGCCATCCGAGCCGGAGGAGGGATATGTGCGTCCTCTCTCAACCTATTTCGATGTCCGCGATGAAGTGTTCAGCAAACTTGGCAAGCTGTTCATTGACAAGCCGATTTGGGACCGAGAGGAATTGTTCGCCGCCCTCAAGATGTACCAACGCGATGTAGTGGTGTTCCTGTTACAGAATGCCATTCGAACCGGATTCAAGTTCAAGGATTCATTCGACCGCACCAGCCTTCTCCAGTCGCGTGGAAATGTCTACACACTCGGACCCGTGGGCGTGGAGAATGGCACCCTTGTGGAACGTACAAGCCAGCCTCCGATCCGCGGGAATGTGGCTCTCGAATCCGTGGAACCTGAGAAGAAGGATGCGGCTGAGGTGCCGAATCTGACTGGGATAGTGGACTCGCTGACCTTGGCTGACGCATCTCTTCAGCCGGTTGTTGTTGGACCTGAACTCAAGGGCAAGGATCGCACCAAGGCCCTGGTCACTGCCGCCCGCACCGCCGAGCAGCTCAAGCTTGTCCAGGCCTTTACCGAGAAGATTAAGGCTGACTTTGCGTCGGTCTTGCCGGGGTACATGTTTGACCGGTTATCGCGTGAACAGAAGATTGCCTATCTGCGGTCTCCTGAACCCAAGGCCCTGCCCTTTGCCGATCGGCTTCGTGTACCGGGGACGGAGATTCTCGTGCTTGGAAAGGAAGACTACGACCCGCCCGACCCCATTGGCGATGATCGCACCGCCGTCCAGGCATGGGTTGCGGCCCTGAATGAGAGGTATGTGGCCGACAATGACAAGATGATTGGCACCATGAAGGATGGCAAGTTCTCCATTGGTCGCTTCGAAGAGAAGGATGATACATTTACCCGGATTCACGGTGCGAAGCGTGATGTGCCTATCGTGTGTGGAACAGGTGCAGTTGGCTCCGCGGAGGTTGAAAAGCTTGCCAAGTACACGGACATTCGCAAGATTGGTATTCCGGAGATGCCCAAGAAGATTACCTGGACTCGATGCGATATCATGGAGTTGCTTGCCCGTGAACAAAACAACATTGTGTGGTACACGCCTGAAGAGATGGACGTGTTAACAAAGCCCAAAACGAAAACCGGCGTGTAAAGACAACGAGTCTCATGGATCCCGTCTTTGAGCGACGCGAGTTGTCTCGCTCAGTTCGCATTCACGCACCGAATCTCCAACGCTCGATTCACGTGAGCCTCATTGCCCAGCTTCGGGCAAAGTATGAGGGCATCTGCACTCCGGAGGGCTTTATTCAGCGTCGAAGCATTACCATTGTCGAGCATTCGCTTGGACGTATCAACCTTATCAAGGGTGGTCTGGACTACTTTGTTCGCTTCCAGGCGGATGTCTGCATGCCCCACCCCGGTCAGGTGTTCAGGGCCAGTGTGACACTTCGCAGTAAGATTGGTCTCCACGCCGAGCTGACACCGATGAAGGTGCTACTGCCTCGCGACCTCCACATTGGCAATGCCGAGTTTGAGGATATCAAGGAGGCTCAGGAGATTGAGTTCAAGGTGGTTGGGTCTCGCTTCCAACAGGGCGACGACTCGATTGTGGTGCTGGGGACACTGGTTTCGGTTGTCAATCCCGCAGCCGAGAAGGCCATGGCGGCTACGTCTGAGGCGGTTGAACCGATGATTGCCGCGTCCACACCGGGTGATGCGTCGGAGAAGCGTGTAGTGAGTGTGGCACCCGAGGTGGCCAGGGCAGCGGAACCACCTTCGCGTCGTAAGCTCCAGAAGAAAGCTCCGGCTGCCTCAACAAATGAGCAGCCGCCTCCGGAAGGAAAAGCTCCGTGAACATTTGGATGCCCTTGATGTCCATGAACATGCCCAGGTGTTTGAAGTGATTAAGCGATACACTCAGGAATTTACCCGCACCAACTCCGGAGTGCTGGTGTCGTCCGAGTCCCTGCCTGCGGCGTGCATTGCCGAGATGGAGACACTCGTCGCTTTTTACACTGACCAACGGAAGCGAATGGACGCGGATGAACGGGCTCGGAAAAGTTTACAGAAGGAATAAATGGACGTGGCTCTGGATACCCCCGCAATTCCCATCACCGAAGAGCAAACCCAAACCTTTTTGGCTCCGCGTGAGCCTCGCGAGGAGATTTGTATTGACAAGACGCTCACGTTAGAACAACTTGTCAGCCAAGACCCTCTTCCCGAGCCTGTTTTCGAGCCGGGTGACTATGCTCCTTGGGTCTATGACGCGGGGGCGGCTCTTGACAAGCTGGAGGTCCACGCACTCGAATTTAGCGAATTGGTTCAGCAGATGTTCGACGCAGGCGAAGACATTCGCCTTACGAGGGAAGGGATAGACCTGAAGATTGCCGAGTACAAAACGGATAAAGATAGTCCGAGTACTTAACAATGGCAATGGAGTCTCTTCTCTCGTCTCGTGCACGGGGGGACCTTGAACACCTTGCAACCCACGTCAAGAACGCCAATGCCGAACTCGAATGCAAAGTCCTCTCCGGTCAGATTCAGACCAAGGACATTGCTGACCGCATCACCAAGACAATCGAAGCTCTCGCAGCTGGACCGGCAGTCGAAGCTGTCCACGCTACCTTCTCATACCCCGACAATATTCGCGTTGTCGTAAAGGGTGTGGAGAACATTCACAAGGTCTGCACATCCAACAACTTCAAGGGAGCACAACTCAAGGTGGAGCGTAAGTCTCGGTACTTTGGGAACGACGGCCAAGACATGGTCGACATTCCTGAGGCCGGGCTGCGGTTCACACTTCGCAAGGAGGAGGAGGTTCGTCGGGACTTCTCTGGATCTGCGATGGATGCCAAGTCTCACGTCCGCGTCATCAACCGCAAGAGCTGGAAGACACAGGATGGCCTTCTCCAGATTGATTTCTCGATGGTCAAGTCCAAGAGCCGAGGAACGCGGTCCTTCTCCGACATTCTTCGTCAGAACCCCTCCTATGAGCTGGAGGTGGAGGTCATTGGCCGCCAGGCACCGGCGAAGGACATTGTGGCCTCACTGATGGTTCACATCGAGCGTCTTCTGGCCGCCTTTCAGGGGACGTCCTTCATACTGCCCTCCTCTGACATTGAGCGGTATCAGGATGAGGTTAGCACGTCTCGCCAGAAATTCGTGAATCCCGTCACGATGAAGCGTCGCCACCTGCGTGCCGACCGCCCGAACAACATTCTGACGGGCTACACGGTGACAAACAAGGCCGACGGTCAGCGGTGTTTGCTCATGGTCATGCGTGACAAGCGAATGCTGATGGTCCGTCCGAATGGCGTGATTACCTGGACAGGTATCACGACCACGAATGCGGTTCACGTGAATGACGTGGTGGATGGCGAGTACATTGAGGAGCTGAACCTCTTCTGCATCTTCGACGTGTACTCCTTCCGCGGAGGCGACCAGACTCGCCTTCCGCTCTTCACGACGGATGAGGATATCCGTGCCAATCCGATGAAGTCCCGTCTAGGGTGTGCCCACGAGTTCGTGTCTGACCTGCGTCGCGACTTTGTGATGATGCCGGGTCGTCCGCTGAGGGTGGAGACTAAGATGTTTCTCGCCGGCGATGGACCGGCGATGGAGGGGGCGATTAACACGATGCTCACCACCAAGTTCGAGTATGAGACAGATGGCCTCATCTTCACGCCTCGTGCCTCTCCGGTGGCCCCGCTGTCGGACCGCAAGGGCAATACGTGGACAACAGTGTACAAGTGGAAGCCGGCTGACCAGAACAGCATTGACTTCCTCGTCAAGTTCAAGGCGGGTGATTCGTTCGACACGGTCCTGAAGAAGCACGTGTTTCGCGGACAGCTGTACATTGGTCGCACGCGGGGGTTTGATATCGTGTATCCTCTCGAGACCATGACGGGTGAGTACACGCCTCCGAAGATGGCACCTGACCTGCGAGTCATTGCCGAGACCCGAGACCGTGTGCCTGGGGTGTTTCAGCCTTCAGTGCCTCGCAACCCGGATGCGTACCAGATTGCCATTCCGCTGGATGCGAAGGGTGTTCCGGTGGACGCAAAGGGAATTCGTGTTCAGGACAATACGATTATCGAGTGTGTGCGTGACCTGGAGACAAATAGCTGGACCATTCTGCGAACTCGATATGACAAGACGCACCAGTATCAGGTTCTTCACCAGTCTCAGTTTGGAAATGATGTCTCGACTGCGAACTCGATTTGGACCAATATCCACGTGCCAGTGACCGAGGAGATGCTGACGAGCTGTGTGTCGAATCCGCCGGATGACACGTTTGAGGATGACCTATACTATCGCGATGACCTTGGGTCTCGTGACCGTGTGCTGAAGGATACGTATGCCTTCCACAATCGCATCAAGGCTGACCTCTTCAAGCAGATGATCAAGCCTGGGTCTACGCTGCTCGAGCTGGCCATGGGTCGCGGTGGTGACCTGCTGAAGTGGAAGGAGGCCAAGCCGAGCCGCGTGGTGGGTATGGACATTGCCGCCGGAAACCTGGAGTCGCCCGTTCAGGGTGCGTGTGTCCGCTACCTCCGTGAGCGTGACCGCAATCCTCTTCCACCTGCCCTGTTCATTGTGGGCGACATGACGCAGCCGCTGTACGAGCAGGACAATCGATATGTTCGCATTCTCGCGGGTCTGGAGCCGGCTCCCACGCCGTATCTCCAGCAGTTCGCGGGTCTGAAGATGTTCGACGCCATTTCGTGCCAGATGGCCATGCACTATGCGTGCACTTCGGAGGAGACGTTCAAGGTATTTACGAAGAACCTCATTGATCATGGTAAGGGGGTGTTCTTCGGAACTTGCATGGACGGGGCGGCTGTCTATGCGAGTCTCCTGGGCAAGGAGGGCACCCTCTTCCGGGCTGACGGCCAGGTCTTCGGGGAGATTAAGAAGAGCTATACGGATGGTGACGCATGGCGTGAGGAGTTCGGTCAGATGATTTCGGTGAAACTCGAAAGTTTCGAGAAGCCTATGGATGAAGCACTCGTGCCCTTTGGAAAAGTGACGGAACTACTGGCAGAGGCTGGATTTGAACTTGTCGATACGAAGATGTTTGCCGACCATTATGCTCAGCAAACGTCGATTACATTGACGCAAGAACACCAAGCCTTCTCCTTCCTTCACCGCTCCTTCGTGTTTAAGCGCGGTGCCCCCAAGGCCGTAGAACCCGAGACGAAGATTGACCTTCCCGTCGTCGAAGCCAAGCCTGAGGAGCCGAAGCCTGAGGAGCCGAAGCCTGAGGAGCCGAAGCCGAAGGTTGTACTAAAGAAGCGTGTAAAGGCAGTGCCCGCGCCACCAAACGAAGAGGCCGCAGAGCCCGTTCTGTTCTTCGGGGCTGACGAAAGTAAGGGGGAGTTTAGGTTTATGAGCAATATGTTCGTCGCACCCTTTGAGGTCGATGGCATGACATTCCCCACTGTGGAGCATTACTTCCAGTGGTCAAAGGCGATGATGTTCGAGGGGAAGGATTCGGAACATGCACAGAAGATGATGAAGCCACCGCGTAACAAGGAGTTCACGGAAGCAAAGTCGGTGAAGGCATTGGGTAGGAAGGTAAAGGAATTTAGTGCCGCGAGGTGGGACGATGTGAAGATTCCGATTATGGAAAAGGCACTGCGAGCAAAGTTTGTCAACCCCAAGCATGGTCTGTTGGAGAAGCTGGTTGCCACCGGAGACCGCCCCATTGGTGAGGCGAATCCCCGTGACAAGTACTGGGGTATCGGCACGTCAGCCGATACTGCCGACGCGAAGAACCCGGCCAAGTGGAAGGGACAGAACCAGCTCGGCAAGATGCTGGTGAAGCTGCGTGACGAGTTTAAACAGGCGAAGACGGATTAGAGTAGGGCAGCCGGTCCCCGGGGTACGATGTACCCCGTGAATCCCATATAGTCTAGCGGTTCAGGATAGGGCTCTTTCACAGCCTTGACCCGGGTTCAACTCCCGGTATGGGAACCAGGATGAGTAGCTCAGTGGTTAGAGCGTCTCCTTTACACGGAGAAGGTCTTGCGTTCAATCCGCAACTCGTTCACCAACGCTGATAGTTCAGTGGTAGAATGAGGGTCTTCCACACCCTTGACGCGGGTCCGATTCCCGCTCAGCGTATCTCGCCGCATTGGCTCAGTGGTAGAGCATCGGTCTTATGCACATTCATCGCATTAGCTCAGATGGTAGAGCATCGGCCTTTTATGCGTTGCATGTCAGCCGATAGTCGCGGGTTCAATCCCCGCATGCGGTATCTACACACAAGCAACACCAAGTATATAATGAAGTCCTTTTGGATTGCGTACCACGAAGTTGATGAAAAGGACGAGACAAAGTGGGTTGTCTACGACGGATACACAACATTCAAGGATGCATGGCACGATGTCATGGCATACTACCAGTTCAAGGGCATGCTTCCGAACTATGCGTGGTTCATCTACGGGGTACAAGAGGACAATACAAAGATAAAGTTAAACCACGATGGCACTCCCATCTAACGAGCGTGTCCGAGTGGTTAAGGAGACAGGCTTAAGATCTGTTGGTTCACACCTCGTGGGTTCGAATCCCACCGCTCGTATTTGTTTCTATCGTCCAGTGGTCAGGACTTCGGGCTTTGACAGTCGGGAACCCTCCCTTCAGCCACCCGGCAACCTCGGTTCGATCCCGAGTAGAAACTCTGCCGTCATAGCTCAGTGGTAGAGCACCCGCTTTGTATTGATTGCGAAGTAGCGGTAGGTCGAAGGTTCAATCCCTTCTTGCGGCACGTACGTTCAGCACATCCAATCCAAATTCATTCGCCAAAAACGAATCCTGTTGCATGAGGGCATATTCCCTAGTACAACAAGATGCACACTCGTTCCTCCTCCACTGTCTCCAAGCGTCCCGTCCCCGCCTCCCGCGTCGTCTATGCTCGCGACAACCACCGTTGGACGGTGGCCGAGGAGCGTGAGATGGTTCGTCTTCGCCGGCACGAGAACATGCCATTTGCGAATATCGCCCACGCTCTCCGCCGTAGCCCCGAGGCGATTAAGTTTCGCTTCGACAAGCTGATTGAGGAGCATGTTGGCGATGACGATGTCGCTGAGAAGGAGGTTCTCCGCTGGTTTAACCTCAACACTGAGTAATGCTGAACTGGATTGCCAGTGCCTTGATGGCACTGGTGATGATGAACTTGGTCTTCCAGGCACAAGCAAATGCACCTCAGGCTCCTGATGTTCACACATTTCCTCCACCTCTCGCAGTGGGGAAACAACGCTCTTTTTCATCTGGACGCGATGCGTCCATGTTCACGGAGCAAGTTCGGCGGCGGGCCGTAGTGAACGCTCATTACGGAAGTCCGAATCTGGTCTTACGCGAAAGCAATCATACGTCGGGATTCACAAATGGAGTGCTAGAAATCTATTCGCTATCCGGTCTGTGCCAGCGTGTTTGTGCAGCGGCTATGGCAGTCTGCAATCCAGTCCTGGATGGTGGTGTCTCGACGGACGAGTTCTGCGATGTGCTGGATGGTGATGGCAACGTGGTCCTCGATGCTGGCACCTCGCAAACTATTGTCTGTTAACAATGGCGAACTGTGGCACAACACATGTCAAATTTTTACTGCGAAAGGATTCTCTTGCCGTTTGGACCGCGTCGACTGTTGTCTTGGCATTAGGTGAACCGAGCGTAGTCACAGACACCGGTCAGATGAAGATTGGTGACGGCGTGAATACGTGGAACAACCTACCCTATGTGGGGGCATCTGCGTCGATCATCTTTGACGGAGGCGGCCCAACCCAGGTCTATTCCCAAGGCCCCGTACTGGATTGCGGTAGCATTTTCTGACGATGACACAATGCCGTATATTCAGCTTCAATTTCGCAGGGGGTTGGCATCCCAATGGACGGCTGCCAACACTCTGTTGGCTCAGGGTGAGATGGGCATTGAAACGGACACTGAACTTTTCAAGATTGGAGACGGCACCACGAATTGGAATCTGCTACCATATGGCGGTCTCCGCGGCCAGACGGGTCCAACTGGGTTCACAGGATTCACGGGACCGACAGGATTCACAGGCATCACGGGACCTCCCGGTACTGGGTTCACTGGACCCACCGGTCCAACGGGGTCGACAGGATTCACGGGCATCACGGGACCTCCCGGTACTGGGTTCACTGGACCCACCGGTCCAACGGGGTCGACAGGATTCACTGGGTTCACTGGACCGACTGGGTTCACTGGCGTAACCGGCTCGACGGGGTTCACAGGATTCACGGGACCGACAGGATTCACGGGATTCACGGGCAGCACGGGTTTCACAGGCATTACCGGACCGACGGGTTTCACGGGATTCACGGGCATGACGGGCAGCACGGGGTTCACTGGGTTCACCGGCCCAACGGGATTCACAGGCTTCACAGGATTCACGGGACCGACAGGATTCACGGGCATGACGGGACCTCCCGGTACTGGG
>Ga0209084_1000997_pt1 | contig 25075 bp, 32 predicted proteins | sample C_130820_MF_Meta_FD_187309 | JGI IMG/M metagenome (GOLD analysis project Ga0209084, IMG submission 187309) | Freshwater microbial communities from Lake Croche, Canada to study carbon cycling - C_130820_MF_MetaG (SPAdes) (version 2) | ecosystem: Environmental > Aquatic > Freshwater > Lake...
TTTTTAGTTTCCCAGGGGTTTGATAAATGTAGTTATGATGTTAACTTGTTACCTAGTCCCCGGGCCTCTTAAAGAATCTTCATTTGAACCGCGAATAATTGTAGGATATGCTGGTACAAAACTTATGGCTAATGTTAGCCATTGTCCGTTATGTTTCTGCATGTTACAAGATTTATTCATCATAGTTGTTTATTTAGTCCTGGTTTAAAAAAACATCAATTAAGATGTGTTTTTTGAATTTATGTATGTATTGTATATGAATTACCATTCATTGTCAACGCCTATCTTTTTTCATTTGCCCAAAAGTTAAAGTTAAATATCTAATGAGCTTTGACCCCAATGACTACTCTATAGTGTTTCTAAGTTATGATGAGCCAAATTGTGAGGAAAACTATCAACACCTATTGTCTCTGCGACCAGATGCACTAAGAGTCCACGGGGTTACTGGTTCTGATACTGCACATAAAAAATGTGCTGAACTATCAAAAACAAGTAGGGTAATTATAGTTGACGGTGATAACATTGTCAAGCCTGATTTCTTCAATACTAAATTTGAATTACCAGAAACATATAATCCTGATACTTCTGTTTTAAGTTTCTCTGCATATAACATAGTTAATGGTTGTCAATATGGAAATGGGAGTATCAAATCGTGGCCTATTTCATTGATTCAAACAATGAAAACACATGAAAACGGATATACAGAATCAATTGATTTTGATTTCAGCAACTATGTTCAATTAAATAAAATTGCGTCTGATGTTCATATAAACGCAAGCCCATTACAAGCATGGCGGTCTGGCTTTAGAGAGGGTATCAAACTTACACTAGATAAAGAAATCAATTGGCGTAACTATGATAGACTATGGAGATGGATGCATTTGGGTGCAGATACTACTAATGGATTGTGGGCAATGCATGGTGCAAGGTTTAGTGTTTACTTAACCAAAGTAAGCGGTTGGGATTATATTGAAGGTGTTAAGAACTTTGAACTACTAGATATGATGTTCCAACAATTAGGAGATTTGTCAGGAAATAAATTGATTGAAGATATAAATAGAATGGGAACTGGACTTAGACTATTCTTTAATGAAAAAATAACAGAATCACTTTCTGCAAATGATAGCAAGGAGTATAAAGATTCTATTACTAGTATATTAAGAGTGCCTGACAATAAATCCTATGATATTGTTTTTATTAGTTATAATGAATCCTATGCTGATACTAACTATCAACGATTAATAAATAGATTTCCCGATGCAAAAAGAATCAACGGGATACCAGGTATTCATTCAGCCCACAAAGAAGCAGCCAAAATATGTAGTTCAGACTATTTTTGGGTAGTTGATGCTGATGCTGAAATAGTTGATACATTTAACTTTGATTATAATGTCCCTTTTTATGAAGAGCCTAAAGTTAGAGTATGGCGTAGTAAAAATGCAGTTAATGATTTAATCTATGGAAATGGCGGTGTTAAACTGTTGCCAAGAATGAATGTAATACGCATGTCTGATACAACAGTTGATATGACTACTAGTATAAGTAACTTGTATGAACCTATATTTGAATTGAGTAATATTAATAACTTTAACTCTGATGAATTTAATGCATGGCGTAGTGCATTTCGTGAATGTGTAAAATTAAGTAGTCAAGTGATTGACCGACAGGTATCAGATGAAACTAAGCAAAGACTAGATGTTTGGTGTAGTGTTGGTCTTGATAAACCCTTTGGTAAGTATGTAATTGATGGTGCTAACGCAGGGCGTGAGTACGGTGAAAGACATAAAGACAATAAAGGTATGTTAAACAAAATTAATGACTATACTTGGTTGAAGAAGAAATTTGAAAACAAGTATTAATATGACAGACTTTACTAAAATTCCATTTAATAATATTATTAAGTTTGGACAAGAAACTATGCTAGATACAGACTTGTTTAATGTCAGTTGGATACTAGGTAGATTCTGTAACTATAATTGTAGTTACTGTTGGCCTTATGCTCATGGTGATAAGCCTGATTATCAAACATTAAGTATAAATTTAAAAACAATAGAATCAATAAAAAGTCAAGCAAACAATAATGGCTTTAATAATTTTCATTGGTCGTTTAGTGGAGGAGAACCAACTGCATATAAGGAACTATTAGCAGTTATGTATGAGGTTTCTAATGATAGCATACATATGACTACTAATTTAAGCCCAGGCATCAATTGGTGGGACAGATATTTAACTATGACTAGAGCAGCAAGGCGTCGCAGTATCACTGCAAGTTTTCACCATGAGTTTGCCGATGAGAAAGAATTTGGTGACAAGATTTTATACTTAATGAAAAACAATGTTTTTGTTACAATAAATCAAGTTATGGTTCCTTCAAAGTTCAATGAACTATATGAAAGATGTAGACGATTTAATGATAGAGGAATAAATGTTACATTAAAACCACAAAGTGATATTACTGCTAGTTTTGTTATTAATGAATATAATGACGACATGATTTATAAAATGCGTACCGGATTCCCTCAAAAAAGTTCAGAACAAGAAATATTACAAGTTAAACTAATTGATAACGAAAGAAAAGTTTATTTCATTGACCAAGCAGAACGATTTAATAGTTATGGATTTAATAAATTTAAAGATTGGACATGTAATGCAGGTTATCAGGGTATAATAATTCGTAGTAATGAAGTTAAAAGAAGTTATAGTTGCAAGGAAGAAATACTAGGGACATTAACAGAAGGGTTTATTATTTTTGATAGACCAAAAGTTTGTGTTACTGATACGTGTGTAAGTAGCGCAGATAGCAAGATACCAAAATGGAAAGAGTAATTACTTTTGGATGTTCATTAACATATGGGCATGGGTTGCCGGATTGTTTTTCTCCACCTAAAGATCCTGGACCAAATCCAAGTAATTTGGGGTGGTCATCTATAATTGCTAAATGCTTAGGTAGAGAATGTCTTAATATTTCTAGCCCAGGAGCAAGTAATAAAAAGATATGGAATGATATTATACATTTTGATTACCAAGAAACTGATATAGTTTTTGTATTATGGAGTTATATAGAACGAACTGCAATCATACATAAAAATAGCACAACTGATATCGGTCCATGGACTAATAATGAAGATTATTATAAAAAATATTATGATAAAAATGATGCAAATTTAATGTCCAGTTTATTTGTAACTCATGCTAATATGATGTTACAATCTAAAAATATTAAAATATATAACATAATACCCGGAACAAGGGAATTACCCATACTTCAATTAAGCAGTATCACTATAAAACATATTCCAGTTTATATGACAGAGATGCGAGATTATTATCCATTTGCACTAGATAACCGACACCCGGGAGTTGAATGTCAAATAGCGTATAGTAAAAAGATTTTAAATTTTTTGAATATAGAAAATGATTTACCAGACGTAAAAGAATTGAATTTAATAGATAAAGTTAAAAGACAATTTATAGAAATGACAAGAGGTGATTAATGTTAATTGACACTGACCACTTACATCATTGGATTCAGGCTATTAGACAAAGCCCAGATCCTATGCGTACTATGGATGCATTTTGGGCAGGACAAATTAAAAGCAAAGAATGGTTAATTGATAACATTGAGATATATTTGGGATTTGAAACAACCATTGATATACACGGTGGTTGGGTAGGTGTTCTTGCTAGTATGTTGTTTCAAACTTATCCTTATTTAGGTGTTATACGTAGTATTGATATTGATCCAGAATGTGAAAATATTGCAACTACAATGAATAAACTAGAAGAAATGAAAAAACGCTTTATAGCCATTTCAAGTGATATGTGTAATGTTGAAAGTACCGCAGATATAATTATTAATACTAGTTGTGAACACATAACACAACAACAATACGACTTGTGGCTAAACAAATTACCACAAGAGAGTTTGATTGTTTTACAATCAAATAATTTTAATATACCTGAACATATCAGAATTGCAGAAAATATAGAGAAATTTAAACTTCAATCTAAATTAAGCAAAGTTCTATATCAAGGGGAATTAGATTTACCAAAATATAAAAGATTCATGCTTATAGGTTATCGTTGAATTTAGTTATAGGTATATCGGCCGCGCACGTGCAATAATTTCTATCACATATAATCGGTTCAGTGGGTATCTTAAATGTACCATTATAAATATTGCCCAAACTTCCCCCAACTCTACATGTTGCTCGGTGTACTTCCCCGTCCCAATTAATCATCAAAGATTCAATACCAACATTACATATCCAATTTTTATATTGATTTAAATGTTTTTTAATTATATCATTTGCATGATATTCTTCTTGTTTGTAATCTTTATATAAAACAATACAGTTAGGTTTAACAGTTGCATCATTTGATAGAATCCAATCTAAATCTTTTTGTTCATATTTCATATCATCAAACAAATCCTGAGATCCTTCTGTCCACCGTATCCTTCGTATACAGAATGGAATTTCTGTTTCAATTAAATTACTAACAGCAAGTCTACATTCTTTCATTAAATCATGATGGGCCATTACATTTACCATTATGTTTAATCCATTAAATATTTTCAATTGAATTATTCGCTTTAATATATGTTCCCATTCATTTTCAAAATGTAAACTAAAAACGAATTGGTCTACAATTCTACCTTGGGTCATATACCAATCTGAATTTCTAGTTCCATTAGTAGTAATGCTTAAGTACATTTCTTTATATTTTGTATGAAAAATTAGTTCATCTATATTAGGATGAACGCAAGGCTCACCACCGGTTAAACTAATACGTATAGGTTTTTCTAATTTACTTAATGTGTCTATCGTATTCTTTAATATATTAATGTCGGTATGTGGACTGAAATTATCATGTATTGCAGAAGGACAGTAACTGCAATCATAGTTGCATCGTTTACCTAAATTCCATTCAACTTTAATAGAATCTTGATGTCCCCATTTACTAGTTACTTTTAACAAATTGTTCTCCTAATTTGTCAAAACTACCACATTGTTTACTACATTCTAATAACGGATCAGTTTCCCATGTTTTTGCAATCTTAACAAAATAATCACTATTAAAAATTTCTTCAATAGAACTATCTATTAAGTTTGGGAACATGCCTATCTTATCCATAAAGTCTATTCTAGTATCTTGTTTGTGGAGTTTATATTTCATATCCATCCAACAACAGGGAGTAACATTACCGGTAGCTGATACATAAATGCTACTGCCTTTAAGTACTTTACAAGTAATTTTTGGTTTAATATCTATTCTATAGTTAGAAACTTTACTAATCATTTCTTTACTTCTATCAGTTGGATATAATATGTTAATAGTTTTACCATCATCATCTAATACATGAAATTTACCATGGTCAAATCTAGTAGTATGTTTAATTTGAAAATGATTGAATCCAATTTCTTTACTTAAATTTCTACATTCTTCAATTTGATGTTCGTTATGTTGAAATATAAGCATATGCCATTCTGCTTTACCACCTGCTTTAATAAATTCACTAGCATTCTCTATTATTTTATCAAAATCTGTTCCTATACGATATAATGCATGTGTATCTTTTAATCCATCTATACCAAATACAACTCTAACGTCAATCTTTGCTAACTTCTTCCACCATTCAATACTTCTTGCACTACCGTTTGTATGCATACTTAGTACAATTTTTGAATTGACTTCTCGTAAATATTGAAATATTTCTAAACAATCTTTGGCTATAATAGGATCACCCAAATTACCACACATGAATAAACTATCTAATTGTTTTAAAAAATCAACAGGGAACCATAACTTAAATGTATCCAAATCTATTTCATCTAATGTAATCAACGGGTTCATTACACCCCCATTGATCCTACGCGGACACATTGGACATCGTGCTTGACATTTACTTGTTATTTCAAAATGAATATCACATATATCTGATAACTTATACATAATTTTTAAACTCCGGAGTAACATCTGTGAAACTTTGATTACGTGATAAATCTAACTTTTTGTTAAAACTGATAGTGTCAGTCCACTTATCACTTTGGTCTCTTGCTTTTAAATAGTTAATATTGTCTTGTATCTGATTTAAAGTGTATTGCAATAATTCTGGTTGTTTCTTAACCAACTTGAATTCATGTACTCTTAGACTAATAGTTTGTAATCGTTCTATTGCTATATCCTTTAATTCATTGGGCAAACATTGTGCAGATAATACTTTAGGATACTCTACTCTATGTGAATGAAATATAATTTCTAAATCATCTAAGAAGTATTCAATCATCTTGTCTAGTATCAATACATTAGATACTTGTACGGTAACTGCACCCACGATCCTAGATATATTAGTAATATGTTGTATCTCTTTAATATTAGTAATTAACTGTTCCCAATTAGCGTTTCCTCTAATATATTCATATGACTCATTTAATCCATCTATACTTACATTGACTGCTACACTTTTAAACTTAGGCCAATATTCATATATGTTTCTTGATCCTTTACCTAACATAGATAAGTTAGTTGCATATTTTATTTCAATTTGATCTCCATATAGTGCCAACATATCTAGTATACGATAATGTTGCGGATCCATTAATGGTTCTCCACCTGCAAACTCTACTCTACGAAAGTGTGGTAAATTCTTTTCTAAACTATTCCACCATTCTGGATTATCTTGAAATTTATCTAAGTGTGGGTTATTCTCTAAGTCATGTTCTTCAACAATATGAAACATTATATTGTTTTCTTTTTTATAAAAATCTTTAACTTCGCCCCAATCATTCCAACTTGTACTATCCATTGGGTGACACATACGACATTTTAAATTACATAAGTTATTAAGTTTTAATTCCATGGTAGGTATTTCAAATGGCATAGTGAAATCGTGATTCATTTTACTTAATGCATTTGGATATAAAGTAATTCTACTTTCCGGAATCTTAGGTTCAATATGTCTTTGTCTAAGACTTTCAACTCCTTGATCTTCTAAACTAAAACAAGGTTCACATTCAGTTGGTCGTTCTCCACGCAATACTTGTCTACGTATATTTTGTATCACTTCACCGTTCCAATGATATTCCAATGGCGCATCTTGTATAAATCCAATAGGATAACTACGACAGCAAACACATATTGCTCCGTCTTCTCTAGTTGCCAATCCAGTAAAAGGATGCATACAAAATGTTTTTGAATTAGACATGTTCTATTAGATATCTTATTAATGGACTTATCCCAACAGGATGTCCATCTCTTAATGCTAGGTATATTGATTTAGTTGGAGTTAAATTAAAATCATTACATATTTTATAGTATATATTACCATACGTATTCCATAAATAATCAATTGGGAACTTACGCATAAAATGTAATCCTATCTTAGTTGACACTTTGATATTCATATTATAGTCATTCATTATAGTAATAGAATCCTGTTTAAATTTTTTAGTCCATCTTAAACCTATTCTATTCCATCCTAAACCTAACCCTTTACTTAAACTTATTCCTACACTATGTATAACATCATTAGTTAAATCAAAATTAATATCTCTACAACAAGTTATCCAAGCACCGTCAATATGTACGGGTATATTTTTTAATGTACATTCATATAAAATTTCATCCATATCTGTGTGTTTCTCTCCTGTCTGTGGGAAAGGCATAGCAATAATTAAAGGGATATCAGGAATTAACTGTCCTACTTCTTTGATAAATGAATGACCCAATCGTTCGTGATATCTGTAATCATTTCTTATAGTTTGTACGGGTCCTGCCATATAAACATTATCAATGAATTGTGTACATCCATTAATAATATCAACTCGGGTAAAGTTTTCTAAACCTGAAATTTTATTTATTTGAGAAGAAAGAATATATTCTTGCATTTCTTCTTTTAACTCAACATAGACGTTATTGGTAATACATCTATCAAGTTTACCATTTAAGATATCTTGTATAGTTTCTTCTATTAGTTTATCTGTTAGTGGTTGTGGTCTTTCTACTTCTAAAAAATCAATAGAATAATCTGTAGCCACTTTAACACGATTCATTGAAATATTTAATCCTGATATTTTTACTATAAATATTTCAATGAATAAAACATTTTGGATGCAACCTATTGATACCCAAATAGGTAAATGGCAAGAACAGATTAAAGATATAACGGGTAGTCCGAGTATTTGTGTTCTACCTTGGATTCATCTAGCAACAAGACCAAATGGTGATATGCGTATATGCTGTGTGGCTAACGCTAGTGGTGCAGACACCGGTGATTATGGTGTAGGATTAGTTAAAATGGAAGACGGTAAGCCTGCTAACTTTGAATATGATTTACCATCAGATGCATTCAATAACGACTACATGAAATCAGTTCGTAAAACTATGATTGCCGGAGAAGTTCCGGCAAGTTGTACTAAATGTTTTAAAGAAGAAGCCGAGGGTATTGTTAGTAAACGTATTTGGGAAACCGGTACTTGGCATTTAGAAAAAAATATTAATATACCAGAACTTGTAAAAGAAACAAAAGAAGATGGAAGTATTCCGCATAAACTTCAATATTTAGATTTACGTCTTGGACATACTTGTAATTTAAAGTGTGTTATGTGTAGCCCGCATGATAGTAGTTTATGGGTAGCTGAACATAAAAAAATATTTCCTATACTTTCTAGTCCCTTAATTAAAAAACAAATGACATGGGATCAAACTGAATTTAACAATAGCTGGCATGAGAATCCTAAGTTTTGGGAAGAAATATACGAACAAACTCCTAATATCAAAGAACTATACTTTGCTGGCGGAGAACCTTTATTAATCAAAGAACATAAAAGTTATTTAGAAGAAATTATCAAAAGAGGATATGCAGGTAATATAGGTTTACGATATAACACGAACGGAATATTAATCAATGAAGAAATGATTAGTATTTGGGAACAGTTCAAAAAAGTTAAAGTGGGAATAAGTTTAGATGGTATGAGTGATAAAGTTGAATATATAAGATATCCATTAGATTGGAGAAATATAGAAAAAAATCTATGGAGACTAGAAAATACATCTGATAATATACATTTTAATATTGCATTGGCAGTTCAAATATTAAACATTAAACATATTCCGGACTTCATTAAATGGAAGGTATCATCAGGCTTTAAAAAATTGAACTTTGAAAAGAACATAGTTGGTCAAACTAACGGTGGCGGATTAATAGGAGTTCATCTGTTATGGATACCAACTTGGTTAAGTCTAAGAGTATTACCTAAAGAAGATAAACAAGAAGTACGTGAATTATTTGCTGAACTAAAACAATGGCTATTTGATAACTATACAAAAGATGAAGAATTTTGGATTACTAATCCATATGGATGGAAAAGATGGGAAGGTATATTAGATTGGATGGACAAAGAAGACCACACTAATCTGTTACCAGATTTTCGTGAATATATTAATGTGTTAGATAACCAACGTGGTACAAACTTCAAACAAATATTCCCTGAATTAAGTCATCTATTATGATAACGAAAACAACCTATTCAACACAAATAGATTTAATCAATCAAGCACTTAGAGAAATACCAACTGATATTGTACTTAATGAACCAACAGGAAATTTCTTCTATGATCCCTGGAATATAAAATCAGAATTTATTGGTACTGTTTGGGAAAAACTACTTAACTCGTTACATGTAACAGATATGGGTCAGGCTAGAATACTCATATTAGAACCCGGAGAAGTATATCAAGCACACTCTGATATTGATGATAGATGGCATTTAAATATTCTGGGAGAACAATCTTATCTTATTGATTTAGATAATCAAACAATGTATAAACTTCAACAAGATGGATGTTGGTACTATATGAATACTGGATATATTCATACTGCATGTAACTTTGGTCCTGTGCCAAGAATACAACTAGTTGCTAGACGTTTACTAAAACACGGAACAATCAAAAATCCAATAGATGTAGTAATCAATCCATTAGAAATTACCAGCAATACAAAATTTCATAGTGATACTAGTTATCGTTACAAGTTTGATAAAATCTTCAGCCCTTGGTTAAATCATGCTAATAAAGAAAATATATTAGATAACTTTTCATTTGTAAATGTTACTGCAACATTTACCACCGAAATTGAACAATTAGAATATCTGAACTCAATCAATCAAGGGTTTAGTATTTCCACAAATGTTAACACAGGTTAAACACTTGTTGCTACCCGTCCATAACTGCTCTAAATTATTCCAAAACTTAATATTCTCTATATTACTTGAATATAGATTTATCATTCCTAATTTATCTAAATGATATTGGGTATCTTTAGAACTAATATTGCGTAGAATATTAATAGTTGATGTTTCTTCTACTCCATTTTCTACATAATCTGAACCTAAATAACTACAAGGATACACATTACCCCTGCAATCTATATAGATTTCATTATTACTCATACATTTAGGATTAACCGTATTATCTCTTGCTAAAATATCTCTATTCTCTTTTATTAATAACTTCTCTAAGTTTAATTTACTTTCAACTTTATATTTTGGAATAGTTGTCGGTAACAATTCGTATTCTTTAACACCGTCATTATTATATACAGGAAAACTTTTCATATTATAGAAACGTGTGGTACTACGAAATTCAACTTGATTGACACCTAAGTTTTTTAAATACTTCTCAAGCAATAGTGTATCATTCTGATTATGTTCAAACACTAGACTATTGACTTTTACAGAACATCCTGTACTAATTACAGTTTTAATGTTATTGATTATTTTATCAAAATCAGTATTCTTTCTATATAGTTCATGCTTGCCCTTAAAGCCATCAACTGCAAATATAATTGTGCCATTAGATTTTATTATATTAGCGAATTCTATCCACCAATCATTATTACGTAAACTACCATTTGTATGAATAGTTTGGTGTATTAAAGGATTAGATTCTCTTACATATTTGTAAATTTCTAAACAGTCTTTAGCAAATACTGGATCTCCGTAATTACCTGAAGCATAAAATAAATCTAATTTCTGTATGAAAGATTTCGGGAACCATTCTTTAAATTGAGTTATGGATACGTCATTATTTGTAATATGTTTTCTATCATTACCACCATTATGATTTCTAGCACACATTGGACATTGTGCTTGGCACTTATCAGTTAGTTCAATATGCACTTTCTTAATTTCAAACACACCAATCTCCGTTTTGATGATATGTGGGGGTCTTAAGACTATCTAATTCAATTATTGAAAAATGTTTGGCTATGTCAAAATATTTTACATCTGTAAAACCAGAACATGCTCTATTACAGAAATATAAGTAACTGTTTGGGAACTTATCTATAACATGATATATTAACTTATTTTCTCTATGTAATCTATATTTTAGATTAGCAAATGCTATAGTTCCCTCATAACAAAAAATATTTGATAAATTTATTAATGGATTAGTACTAGTTAGATACTGGGTTAAATCTAATTCCATAGACATTAAGTCAATCAATACAAATTCATAACTTACATTTGGATGTGCTTTGCAATTCTGTTTCCAATGATCCAATGACTGTTGATTATAATCATAGAATACAACTTTACATTTATCATCTAGGTTTAGATTGTTGAACCACCAATCACCACTTGCAGGGGTAAAGATTTCAGTAACTTTACTAGCAAAATTCTTAGGTGGAAATTCATTTGAATTCTTATGTACAAATATGTTTTGAGCATAAGATTGTCTAAAGTATATCCAAGATAATTCATCCAGACTATCATAATAATGATATTTTTTATGTTGACGTATGTTCTTATCAAATACTCTGACAGGTATATCATTATCAAATGCTACACTTAATATATTATATCCATGCATCTTGTGACTATAATCTATATCATCTTCTCCACCGGATACACTAGTTGGAGTATAATCATCATGTATATTATCGTAACTACGCCAGGGCTTTGTTTGACGATGTTTACTACCCAATTGTTCTTGACCAATAATTGGTTTATTGAGGGTTTTATACAGTTTTAAGTTGATGATATAGCATTGCTTATGTAGTTCGTAGTATGCTTCTTTTCTGTCTAATATATGGCCTGCAATTAAAAAATCATTTTTAATATAATCTTCAATAGTTTCATAGAAGGCTTCACCGTTGATAAATTCTGTTCCGGTTGTAAACACTACGCAATGGGTATAATCTAAATCACTGATTTGATTTAAGAATGAATCTTCATGTTGTCCATGAAACAAGTCATACCCTTTATCAGTAATATTACTAATAGTATAATCGGATATATTTTTTATAAGTTCTTTGATATAGTTATCTTTAATAAAAAATGTATCGTCAATCAATAGAAAACATATTGTTGATTTTCTATTAAACCTTTTATTATATTTTATCATAACTTCTTAATATTAAATCACAAAATTTTTCTATTCTATTTCCAGGTCTACCATATCCAATAAGATGAATTCTTCTGATATCAGAATTATTAATAACACTATGTTCATTTCTAATGTTAACTAAAATTACTTTACCTGGTTTGAATGGCACAACTCCTATATCAGTTAATGTCATATAACAGTTATCAGGATGAATGATAGCAATGTTTATAGGTATCATAAAATCTAAAATGTCAGTAATATTACTAGGTGGTAGGTCACGATGTTTTCCTACATAGCCATGTGGTTCTACTCCCATAAAACGTACTCTAGTAAGATTTTCAAAAGGCATTCGTTCCCAAAATTTTCTGATGGCGGGAGTCTTCTCGGATAGTTTTGTCCAGCTATAATCTGTATAAGTTGCTGATATGTTGCTATATATATTTTCCCCTTGTCCATGTATTGCTACACTAGACCAACCATTGCTTTCATTTTCTCTATAGGGTATTAAATAGTCACTTGCTATATTAGCTTCTTTTGTCCATTCTTCTAACTCAATAGATAAATCTAGTTCTAGCCAACTTAAGTGGTTTATTATTTCTCTTACTTTTTCTATTTTATTCATAATGTTTTATAAAAGGAAACAATCTTTTATAATCTGTTTTACGTGAATCATCATATAGTTTTAAAACTCGTGTGCGTTCTTTAACTATTTCTAGGAAATCATCTGGGGTAGAATCAAGCATCTTATTTATAGAATGCATATATTTTTTTATTCCGTTGTTTTCTTCTATTACTCTGTGTTTGTTATTAATCATTTGTTGAACTATTTCTATAATGTATTCTTTTTGTTCAGGTTCAAGATAATAAATACTCCAATATTTTGGATCTAATACATAGTTAAAACTTATAGGTGTATTTAAAGTTTCAAAATAGTCAAATATCTCTTTAAGATCCATTATATTAAAGATACTAGCAGAAAAAGATATTTCTTTAGTATGTTTAATTTGTTTAAAGTTATTGATACATGTTTCAAAATTTAATGGGAATCTTATAAAATTAAACTTAGCCGTATCTATATGATCTATGCTTCCAGTAATATGTAAGTTATTAAATTTTGATAACAGTTGAAAATCTATTTCAGATAAATTTGTAATTATTTCTAAGTTTACATCAATGTTTTTTATTCTATTAAGTAATTCTTTAACCTTTGGATTTATCATGGGTTCTCCTCCGGCTATTCTAATTTTTTTAACCTCATCAATTAAATCAAAATTATCAATATTTATTGAATCAACTCTATAGTCATTGTTATATGCATATACAGATTCTATATATTCTAATGTGCTAGGAAGTTTAATATCAGACTTTTTCCAAAATTTTATTTCATTTTCATGTTGACTACTGAATATTTGACAGCACATAATACATTTTGCATTACATAAGTTGCTTAATTTAATATCTAAAATTTGAGGTGCGATAGACATTGACCCATCATCATTAACGTATGGTAGAATATCATTAATATCAAAACAAGCAGACTCGCTTTTACGCATACTAAAATTGCCAGTGCTTTCGTTTTTCCAACAAAACTCACATGTTTTATTTTTAACTCCGTTAATGGAATCTAATCGTAATTGTTTATAAAAATCAATATTCCAAACGTTACTTAGTTTTTCTGTTGTGGGTATACCTGTAGTGCCGGTTATTCCATCACAGAATGTGCCCCATTCACCATTAGTTGCATTTCTAATATTTACAAATGGAACTGCACAAAACGTTGAGGGATCGGGTACAATATTTTTCATAAACTATTTATATCAATTAAATATTTATATGCCTAAACTTATACAAATAAAAACCCTTCAACCCAATAATGAAATGAACATAACATGGGCACCCACAAATTTATGTAATTTCAAATGTAGATATTGTTGGCCGGGTGCAAATGAAGGTAATCATTTACCCATAAAGAACGTTGACCTTGTAACTAAGAACATGGATTATGTTCTTAAACAATTTACCGAACAGTTGAATAAAGAACATTTTAAGATTAACTTTGCAGGTGGAGAACCCACATTATGGAATGGGTTAGAACAGGTGATACAAGAGTTAAATAAAAATCATAAAATATATTGGGGCATAGTTACAAATGGATCTAGAACATATAGATGGTGGGACGAATATGGACATTTATTTGATAGTGTACAGATTAGTTACCATATAACACAAACTGATATCAACCATACAATTCAATTATGTGATTTGTTATTTGAACGCGGAGTTAAGGTTACAGTAAGAGTTATGATGGATGTACTTAATTGGGATAAAGGTATTGAAGTAATAGAGTTTATGAAATCTAATAGCAAACATAGATGGTTTATTGATGTTGCTGAAGTAATTGAAGACCATTTACAGCCATCATCAATAATCATTTATAAAGATGGTAGAGTATATAATGAAGAACAAAGAGAATTTTTAAAGAATCAAAATAAAAGAGTACCCGGTTATAGTTGGCTTAAAAAGAATATAAATCTTATTAGAGAAGGTAAGATAAAATTATTTGAAAGTTATGCTCATTATGATGATGGTGCGGTTGAGCCAGCCAAGGCTAATTATTATATGAATCGTAAATTAAATTATTTTAAAGGCTGGAAATGTAATATAGGGTTAGAACGAATCTATATAGATTATGATGGGGGAATAAAAGGAAGTTGTGGTCAACACATCTTTGATAATTGTAATATACTAGATGAAGATTTTATTGAAAAATTTGTTGTAGGTACAGAACCAGTAACATGTGAAATCAAAGCATGTAATTGCGGACCTGAAATGCATATTACAAAATCAATAGAATTCTAAATGGTCAATACCTAATTTTTTTCTAAAATCTTCAGTAAATTTACCATCAATACGTAAACCATAACTCTGTTCCATAATACGTTCTCCACCGTGCCAATCAACATCATTCCACCATGCGGCTCTTGTATTTAGATACACTTTGTTTTTATGTTCAGGATCCCATACGTAAAATGCTTTCTTTGTATTAGGACGAATATGTATAAATTCATTACGATGAGGTTTTATCACATTGATTCCGTTTTTAGCATCTAAATCTCTATGCTCAAATGGGATGCCGTCTGCTTCACAATGAAAGAAAATAACACGTCCAATATTTTCAAAAATAGTTCCTTGTAATTGCTCTACCCACTGAACAACATTGGGGAAGTATTTAGCTTCTTCTGTCAATTTACGTGAAGATGTTCTATCGTCCCAACTACCGTCTTCCCATAAAAAATAATAGATATATGGATCATATGCACCCATTGACATTTTAATATATCGTGTGAATTTATTACGTACACGAAAATCTTTAAAGTCTCGGTACAAATCAATACCGCCCTGTTTAATAGGATTATCATCCGGTAATGCTAGAAATTCTTCAATGGCTTTATAAATGGGTTTCCAAGAGTATATGTAACTCATATCTTCAAAAGTGAACCCAGGAGTCATCCATGTTCCTTCTTTTGCAAATTCTCTTGCTTCAGCAAATCCTCTATAGATTTCGGGTTGTAATTCATTAAATCTATCCATATCTAAATATGGTTCTAAATCTATATATGGTTTTCCGTTGATTCCTTTTAATGACATTATGTACCGCCTAGTTTATTATTTATGCGACGGTATTTTGATAAATTAATATATGAAATACGACTACTATTACAACAATGTTCCTGGTGACGAACCATGCAGGAATAATTTAATATATACTAGTCTTATAAGTGAAGATAAAAAGACATTTGTTCAATGGTATTACAATGATACAGGTTACCATAAGGGTAAAAATCAAGTTGTTGATCCTACACTAATGGAAGAAAAATGGGAACGTGAGGTAAAGTTTCTAAAGATTATGCAAGATGTTTATCCCATGCATATTCCGTTAATACTTGATATTGATTATACTGAAAAGAAAATATATCTACAGGTTGATGGACCAGACTTTTGGGAATTGGGTAATTGCACTACTAGTAATTATGACAAAGTTTTACCAAATTGGCAGGAACAGATGTTAGATATAATCAAAGCACATAAGAGTTTAAATTTATTCAAATATAGTATGCACCCATCAAGTTATTTCATAGTTGATGGAAAAATGAAATCTATTAATTATTTCTTTACATATAATAAAGATGAACCATATTTCTCATTAAAGAATGTTGAGAGCCATATATATTCTGAGAGACAAGATGAATTACGTAAGTATATAGGTGGTTTGGGTATTGATTGGAATACCCCTCAAAAGTTTGAAACAATTGAAGAATTATGTTGGAATAGTTTTAGAAAGAATTATCCTAACGAATTTGTAGAATCGGTTTTAACATGTATAAAATAATACCCTGGTCAGTTGATTTAGATTTAGATAATTTTTATAAAAAAGCTAGTGACAGAGGATTTGAAAATAATTCATCTAAAAAGGTATTAGTAGATTGTTTCAATAATGAACGGGAAAGTCAAGTATGGATACTATATCAAAACGATAATCCTATTGGATCAGTAGCGGCACATAGTTTAGATATATTAGGACCTAATAGCTATAGAATATGTGCTAGAACTTGTACATTTGTGGAGGCAAATAATAGAACATCATTGAGTACCGCAAATATTATATTCAATCAACATCAAAATTTAACTGCACAATTTTTTATACCAACATGCATAGATTGGTGTGGTAAAGATAACAATATGTACATATCTAGTAACGATAGTCTAATAGGTAGACAACGTTTAGTTCATAAATTATATTGTCCATCACTAGAAAAGATTGGTACTCTTAAAAAATCAGGTGAGATACAATATAGGGGACATTTGCAAACTTTTTGGAAATTAAATGTTGAAACATTTAATGAACAATTAAGCAAATATCCCCGATGGATTTAAATTGCAACTTTACCTACTGCATTAATAACTGCAGCAATACGTCCAACAAATTGTAACTCTTGTACAGTCATACCTTCTGTTTTAAGAGTTTCATAATGAGACTTTACACAGAAATGACATTTACCAATAATGCTTGCAGCCAAAGCATACATTTCAAATTTCTTTTTTGAAACTCCACCATGTGTTGCATATGCATTCATTCGTAGTCCTGCCGGTAATCCTTTTAGATTAGGGTCATCACACATTTCAACGAATGGGTACCAAACATTATTCATGCCCATCAGTGCCGCAGCAGTTTTTGCTGCCTCACGTTCTGCTACATATTCAAATAACGGTCCATTATGTTCAATCTCTTGTGCTAACCCTCCGTTACCTGATGCGATTGCTGACACATACGCAATTGCATGTGTATCAACTTCATCAAGAACACTACGATTAATAACTGCATCTAAGTTTAGACGAATATCTTTTGCAGTATCTGGAATACTTTCTTTTACTTCATCTACCCAAGACATTATAGAGTTTCTCCACCTATTGGACGTGAGCATGGGCATAGTTCGCCAGTTTGTAATGCGTCAAGAATACGCAATGTTTCATCTGGATTACGACCAACATCTAAATTGTTAACTGTAACATGTTGAATAATGTTATCAGGATCAACAATGAATGTTGCACGTAATGCTGCACCTGCTGGCTTATAGAAAATACCCAATTGTTCTGCTAAACTATTGTCATCACGGGCAACATCAGCAAAACTCCAACTAGTTGTTTTCTTCAAATCTTCATGTGCATTACGCCATGCTAATTTACAGAATTCGTTATCAGTAGAACCGATTAGCAATACTGCATCACGGTCAGCAAAGTCTTGATTCAACTTATCGTATGCTACAATCTCTGTAGGACAGACGAATGTGAAATCCTTTGGATAGTAAACAATTACTTTCCACTTGCCTTCAAAACTTTTATCTGTAATAGTTTCAAATGCACCTTCAGGTGTTAGTGCTCCTGGCTTAACTCCGGTTATTGCAAAACTTGTGATTTTGTTTCCGATTGTTTTCATTTTTAATTTCCTTTATTTTAATGAATTATTATATCACTTATCTTTCTTAATTTCTTCTTTTTTGGCTACCTTTTCAATAGGATCAGGGAAGTAAGGTTCAATTATATAATGATTACTTGTCCACCATCCTAATGCTGATAATGCGCCAATTACTACATATGTTGCTATAAACATTATTTCTCCATTAGTTTGTTTACAAAGTCTAATAGTAGTGTATGATGTTGCCCATGATGATATTTGCCAATCATCCAACTATAACTATCATACCAAAACTGTTCACTCTCAGGGTGACAGCCTATTAGGCCGATTCTATCTTGTATGATAGCCATCGGATCTCCGTTACTATATGTAGCAATAGTTTCAAACTTGGAATTATTTCCTACTAACGCACAACCATCATAAAAGAACATTTTATGGGGTTCTATCATATTATTGTTGTTTTTCCACATTATAGGCATATTTTTAGCATGTGGACGTTTAGTGCAAGTATTTGGACGTTTTATGTACTGTACTGCATCAATATCATCTAATATGTTAAAATAGTGTTTTGCCGCCCAATATGCCCCCATACAGATGCCTAAATATCTACCACCGTTGTGTACGAACTCTCTTATCGCTTTTTTATTTTGTTTTAACAAAGTATCGTATGTATCGCTATCCCCAAAACCTCCAGGAAATACAACCATATCAACTCCCTCAAAGAATCCTGTTTCCATTTCATTCTTTGAGAATAGACGGAATTCATATTTTGAAGATAGGGCTTTGATTATTCCGTTAACAGATTGAACAGAACATCTCGGATCATGCACAAATAGTGCTATTTTGGGTTTCATTTTATACGAATGTCCTTTACTCTATTTAATCTTTTGTAAATTCAGATTTTTAATAAATACATCAAAGGAAAGACCATGAACGCAATATTACAAACACTCCGTGAGCAACGCTGGGACGATCACCGTTACTATCATCATAGTAGAATCAATCAATTTTTACACTTAATTTCAGCAACAAGTTTTTTGATTGCTTATGTATATCTATTTATTGACCCTGTAGTTAGTGCCTATATTGCTTGGTTGATTGCTATGACTACTCGTCAAGCAGGTCATTTTTTCTTTGAACCACATGGATATGATGAATATAATAACGCTACATTTGAGTATAAAGAAAAAATTAAAATTGGTTTTAATTTAAAACGTAAAAGAGTTTTGTTAACATGTTGGGTTTTAGTTCCTATTTTAGCCTTTTTTGATGCTGAGTTAATGAATTTACTGATACCTGATAATGATCCTATGACATTTATTAATCGTGTGGGTATGGGATGGTTATGGTTGGGTGTTGCGGGTATCATATTTAGGATGATTCAACTTACTGCATTACAAAGTAGAAAAGTTGCATTAGTATGGTGTCTTAAAATTTTAACTGATCCATTTCATGATGTATGGATTTATCGTAAAAGTCCAATATATCTACTGCGAGGTCAATTAATAGATCCTGATTTAAAACAAGATTACGCATAATTATTTAAATCAACATGCTTATTACTAGGGGTAAGATTATCCCTAAATATTTCCCAGGCTTGTTGCCAACTCCAACGCTGACTACCCAATTGAACTGTATCTCTATTCAATCCTAAACAATGTTGTATTGCTGTTGCTAAATCTTCTTCCATAAATCCTGTTATTCCTTGGTCAATAACATCTAGTGGTCCATTAGCAGGATATGCTGCTACCGGTGTTCCGCATGCCATACTTTCAATCATTACTATACCAAATGTTTCCCAACGACTAGGTAATACAAATACATCAGCCATAGCATAATATTTTGCTAAATCTTTTCCTGTTTTAAACCCGACAAAATGAACATCCGGGTATTTTCCTTCAAGTTCTTTACGATAGGGACCGTCACCAACTATAATTTTAGTCGCTCCTGGATAATCTAGTTTGCAAAAATCATCTAGGTTCTTTTCTTTACTGACACGGCCCACGCACAACAATATAGGTTTACCTGCAACTGATTCGGTGCGATAACTAGAGTTGAATATTTCTCTATCTACTCCCTTAGTCCAGGAAACAATCTCACCATCAAATCCATGCTCTCTTAAATCTTTTACCATTGTATCAGTTGTTGTTAATACTTTGCCGGCATGTTTATGAAACCAACGTACATATGCCCATGATATTGTTTCAGGAAGACCTAATAACTTTTTTATACCTTCAGGAAACTTAGTATGGTAAGCAGTATTGTACCTAATACCACGTTTTGTAAGATACTTTCTAGCAGACAGACCAAGAGGACCCTCTGTGGCGATATGGATATAATCCGGGTCAATCTCCTTAATCGTCTTGCCGATCTTCCTGGGGTAGGTAATCTTGACTTCATTGTACATAGGGCAATCAACATAGCTGTACCTCCCGGGGTCAATATATACAACATTATAACCATCACGAACCGCACACGCCTCAATGTTTTTGTATGTAGTAACAACACCATTGATTTGATTAGGTAAGTTGTCCGTTACTATTAATATCGTCTTTGTCATTTTCTTTAGTCCAGGTTATTATTTCCCAATCACCATCATGTTTCTCTACCAGTGCAGTACAACTTTCTACCCAGTCTCCGTCATTCATATATACAATGCCATCAATTATTTTTATTTCAGCCTGGTGAATATGACCACATATGACACCGTCATAACCGCGTTTCTTGCAATATGCTACTAGATTCTTTTCAAACTGAAATATAAAATCTATTGCTTTTTTTACTCTGCCTTTAAGGTATTGGCTAAGACTAAAGTAGCCAAAACCAAAACGATGACGTATCCAATTAAATTTAGTATTGAATGATAGAATAAAATCATATGCTTTATCTCCTAAAAATGCTAGCCAAGGTGCTAGTCTTGTTATACCATCGAACATATCACCATGTATAACTAGATAATGTTTATCATTCAATCCTATATGCTCACATTGATTGCAAACTTCAACATTACCAAAGCCTATATTATATGGCATTAACGGTCGCAAGAATTCATCATGATTTCCAGCTACGTATATAACCCTAGTACCACGCTTACTATGACCAAGAATTCTACGAATAACATTAGTATGACTTTGTTTCCATCTCCATTTATTCTGTTGTATTCTCCAAACATCTAATATATCCCCTACCAAATATAGATTATCACATGTATTATGTTTAAGGAAGTTGTTTAATGCATCTGCCTTACTATCACGTGTACCTAAATGTACATCGCTGATAAAGATTGAGCGATAAGTTCTCTGTGTCATACAGATATTTATCGCAAAAATCCGTTATGATTTATGACAAATGTGTGACAATCTTAACTATATTCGTAGAGTGTATCTTCATGGGAATAATCCACATTTATTGTGGTATTAGTACCATCATACTCTTTGTAGTAGGTTTCATTTGGTTTCATAATTCTAAAATCACCACTATACTTTAATGTTGCAAATGTGACTTCTTTTGGTTCTAACAAATCACATACAATATAACCACTACTACATGCACCTCTAATATGTTTAATAGTACTATGTTGCAATTCATTATTAATTAATGCCACATGAAATGTACCATTAGCAATAGCAATGATACGTGCATGAACTATTTTAGGATGATTTAATCTTAGGTTATCTAGTACATTACTTTTACTGATTGTAGCACAATTATCATCATCAATGGTTAACTTGCAATCTTTAAACTTAATACTACCTTTAGTATGTATATTATTTGGGGTTTCTTTTGTTGACCATGCAATGTCTGATGACAGATGGTTTATGTAAAATGTAACGCCATGTGATTTGATGATCCACATAGGTACAGTTTCATCTTCTAAATGTTTCTTGTTGAAATGAAACACTAGGTCCTTACATTTATATTCAATCTATGCCATTAGTTTTTCTCCTTTGAAGTAGCATTAGTATTTATCGGCCCGTTAAAGTGAGGTGCGATTTTCTCTATTTCTTCATGTGTCGCAAATCTATGAGGTTCACTCATATAGTTAGGTAACCAAATTCTTACAGGTTTCCAAAACTTTGAAAATATATTGTTTATTATAACTAATACAATACAAAGTAATACTACACCTGATCCTATTAAGATTGTTGATGCTAAAAATGTTGATGCTGAATCTACTGTCATAATTTATTTCTCTTTTGGTGCGCTAGACAGGGATCGAACCTGCTTTCTAGGGCTTTAGAGACCCTTGCTATTCCAATTAGCCTCTAGCGCATATGTCTAAGTATATATTAATACTAATAATTATTCATCCTTTTCGGGTAAACCATTACCATGTTTATCTGTTTTCTTTTCTAAATCTTGGAACAATCGTTTTTCTTGCATTGTTAATTTATCTTTTCGTGTTTTACGAGGATTACCGCAAAGATAACAATGCGGGTTACCACAATCCATAGCATGATGTTTTGCTAAACGATGGGGTTGTTTTATATTTGCTTGATTATAAGTACCATGTGACTTGGCTATCTTAACTTGTCTTGCAATTGCAACATCGGTTTTATGGCGACGGCGAGAGTTAAGAAATTTTGCGGTTTCGTTGCTCATACAAATTTTACTTTAATTATTTTGAGATTTTATAGACTTTGGTGTATTTATATTCTTCTGCATCTTCGCTATTTCAGAAGAGGGTTGCATCAAATATTGTTTTAAATTTGGATTGTTATCTCTTAGTACCTTATTTATTAAGTCTATTCCACTATTGGGTTTATTTAAATTTGCCATATATCACTCCTTTTTTATATTTAGTACTGTCCAACCTAATGTTAACAAGTCTTGTTTTATTTCGTCAGTAACTACGCCTTCTTCAACATATCCTTTACTTTCAATATATGAATCTTGTTGTTCTTTGGAAAGTATATAGAATTCTTCATCAGTAATATCAGGTGTATTTTGTATACCTGAACAATACCACTCAATGTAGTCACCTTTTTCTTGCATATTTGCTACAATACCGGCTGCATATCGCCAACTGCAACTCCATTTCTTTTCAGTCAATAGAGGCCATAACTCATTTTTTATAAAATAAGAATTACACAATGCAGCATATAAGTTTTGTGCGTACACATTACTTTGTTTTGTTTTTTCTATTATCCAATCAGTACTACGTAAATCATATTCTAAGTTATCTTTTTGCCATTTTGGATCTGTTTCTTTCATCTCTGTTGCCAGCTTACTATTTTCCCATAATAAGATATAATCTAGATCAGGTTCCAAACCCGCTTGTACACACTTATCAATATGTAATTTTTTTAGAAAGGTATGTCGTTCAGGGCTACTTTTTAATTTAGGCATATATTAGGACTCACGTGTATACTTTAATTGTTTAACCTTCTTTTTATTTGATTTAGAATAAAATATATGATTACCAATTTTCTTTACTTCATTATACTGTAATAATGGATTTACACTAGTATTATGGAAATATATCATTGATTTAGATACAACATCATTATATGCATCATGTGCCAAAACATTATATGCTATAGATGTGGCTTGTAGATATTGTTGACTATTTTTATTAGGTTCACCTTTATTTTCACAAACCCAATGAAATTGACATAATCTTATGTTTTTTGTTTCACCCTCATCTGTCTCTCTTTTTACTGTAGAGGTTTGATAAATTACACTACAGGGTGTTGAACCAAAACCATATGATATACGATTTAATACTACCCTAGCAACAGCGGCTTGACCTATAATAGGTTCACCACCTGCTTCAAAAAATATATTTTTTGCTAAACATGTAAGTTGTTTTGAATCAACTTTTTTTACCATAGTTACTTCATTAACTGGTTGTGCTAGATTATTTGTTAATGTAAAACCTAAAACCAACACCAATGTGTAGGTGAATAGTCTTACTGACTTATTTTCTATCATAAGTTTTCCTTTCTTAATTTATTTGCCAGCAGTCACAATTACATGTAATGACTTGATTAATTGCGTCATTTACATTATAAACTGATGGTAATAAGTTATTTGATGTGTAGAATACATTCAAATTAGGCTGGGTTATATTTGAATATTGTGATCCTGCAAATGATCCGGGGACTAAACTTTCTCCGGTATTTACATTACCATTTCCATATACTGGATTAGTTGCTACAAATTTGTTTGTAGCAGAATCAAAATAACCTGCAGATTGCGACTGGATAGTATTTCCAGTTTGACAATCAACTTGTTTTAGTGCAGCAGGGGCACTAGTTGTTCCTGGTATGGAACCGTTTGCGATTAATTCCTTTCGTTGAGTTGGAGTCATTATACTAGGTATATTATTATCTAGTGGAATTCCTGCTTCGGCCAGTCTGGCTTGATTACGTGTTTCACGCATCATGCCTATCATACTCTGACCACCTGGTGTACATATATTTGCAACCGCTTCAAGTGATTGCGCTTGCATATTTGGCTCTGTGTTTAATGCAAAGCCTGGTATACTATCAACAAACGTAATTTGAGTAGAAGGTGCATATGCTGTTGTTTGTAACAAACCTGTATAAGGTACTTGTATTGGTAATGCAGTTGCTAATGTTTGTTGTTCTGATGATAATTGTTGTCCTATTCCACTCCATTGAGAATTTAATAGATTGGACTGATTCTGTTTTGCGCTTAAAATAATTCCTATTTCATTATTAGCTGAAACAATATAATTATTAATAT
>Ga0209084_1000998_pt1 | contig 25037 bp, 46 predicted proteins | sample C_130820_MF_Meta_FD_187309 | JGI IMG/M metagenome (GOLD analysis project Ga0209084, IMG submission 187309) | Freshwater microbial communities from Lake Croche, Canada to study carbon cycling - C_130820_MF_MetaG (SPAdes) (version 2) | ecosystem: Environmental > Aquatic > Freshwater > Lake...
AGGTAAAGAAATCCTTGCAGAAGCTATCTATGTTACTAAGATGTTAATCCAGAAGAACATATCTTATGGAAACTCTGCTTTATATCCTGCATCTATTTTTAGTAAGGGTACGGCGGTAGAACAACTATCTGCCCGCCTTGATGATAAACTAAATAGAATTAAGAATAACCAGACCTTTGAAAACGAGGGTATGGTTGATGCAGTAGATGATATCTTAGGATACTTAATCTTATTAAAGATAGCAATTAAAAATCAACTTAAGGAAGATATTTAATGCCAACATATCAATATACTTGTGGTGATTGTGAATTAGCACAAGAACTAAAAAGAACTATTGATGAAAGAGACAATGAAGTCTTATGTGAGCAATGCTCACAACCAATGAAAAGAACATTCAACGCTCCTACCATTACATTTAATGGTCCAGGATTTTACAGTACAGGTGGCTAAAATGGCTAAGAAAAAAGTAGAAATCCAATATAATCCTAACTGGACTATTTGGTATGAATATCAACATGGAAAAGATCTTATTCTTCCAGGAACACCGCTTAAGATTAAATATGAACGTGGTATCTATAAGTTTGAAAAATATGTAATCAATTCTAAAACAAAGACAGAATGGATTGATGTTATTGGTCCAGATGGATATCGTTCCTTTTATCCAGAACGATTAAAGGGTATAATTAAACCTAAGAGAAAAAGGAAAAAGAAAGATGTCTGAACTAGAACTTGCTGACCGTTGGGAGCGTATCAATACTGTTGCTTCCGAGTTTTTAAAGGGTAATACAAACCCTACTGATATTGCTAGGTCGACTGGTTTTAAAAGAGCAGATGTTGTTGAGTATTTAGAGGAGTGGCGTTATGTTATCAAGAGCGATAGGCAGGTTCAGATTCGTGCTAGAGAGGCTCTTACAGGAGCTGATCAGCATTATTCTATGCTTATTAAAGAAGCTTGGTCGGTAGTAGAAGAGGCAACTCAATCTGCTCAATTAAACCAAAAAACGGCAGCACTTAAACTTATTGCAGATGTACAACAGAAGCAAATAGATATGCTACAAAAAGCAGGTATGCTAGATAATAATGAAATGGCAGAAAGAATTATTGAATCAGAAGAACGACAAGAAGTAATTATGTCTGTTATTCGTGATGTTGTTTCTGATTGTGATCATTGTAAGATGCAAGTAGCAGAAAGACTATCTAAAATTAGTGATAAGGCAGAACCTATTTAATGTTTGAAGATGTATTAGACCTTCTTGGCGGTGACGAGTTTGATGAAAAACCAGTTATGCTAGAAGAGTTTGTCGTATCTGAAGACTATCTTGGACTACCACCGCTATCTGACTATCAGTACCAATCTATTCGTGCTATGAGTCAGATTTATAAAAAACAAACTTTGCTAAATCTTTATGGTGAAGATGAGGGTCAAAAAAGATGGAAACAAACTTGCAATGAAGTAATCCTTCAGCTTGGTAAAGGTTCTGGTAAAGACTATATGTCTACCATCGCTGTTACCTATATGGTTTATCTTTTGCTTTGCCTTAAAGACCCAGCTAAATATTATGGCAAACCTCCAGGCGACTCTATTGATATTCTTAATATTGCTATCAATGCTCAACAGGCACAGAATGTTTTCTTTAAAGGATTTAAAACTAGAATTGAAAAGTCCCCTTGGTTTTTAGGTAAATATACACCAACCGCTGGTGCAATTAAGTTTGATAAAGGTATTACCTGCCACTCAGGACACTCTGAGAGAGAGTCTTGGGAGGGTTACAACGTACTTTGTGTAATTCTTGATGAGATTTCTGGTTTTGCTACAGACTCTACATCAGGTCACGATCAAGCAAAAACTGCTCAGGGTCTATACGATATGTATCGTGCATCTGTAGATTCACGATTTCCTGACTTTGGTAAAGTTGTTTTATTGTCTTTCCCTCGTTACCGTAATGACTACATACAACAACGATATAATGCGGTGGTAGCAACAAAAGAAACCCTTACTAGAGAACATACATTTAAACTTGATGAAGAAATGGAAGATGAAAATCAAGATAACTACTTTACCGTACAATGGGAAGAAGATATTATTGAAACATATAAATTCCCTAAAGTCTTTGCTCTTCGTAGACCAACTTGGGAAATTAACCCAACAAGAAAGATTGAAGACTTTAAGATTGCTTTTTTTACTAACCCTATTGATGCCCTATCTCGTTTTGCTTGTATGCCTCCAGATGCAGTAGATGCTTTCTTTCGTTCAAAAGAAAAGATTGAGGCTTGTTTTAGAAGTCCTAGTCTTGCTGTAAATGATGAGGGTAGATTTGCAGAATGGTTCCAACCAAATCCAGAAAAACAATACTTTATCCACGTTGACCTTGCACAAAAACACGATCATTGTGCAGTATCCTTAGCACACGTTGATAAATGGGTAAAAGTAAATACCTTCAATGATTATGATGTTGTTAATCCATATGTTGTTGTAGATGCTGTTCGATGGTGGACACCAACTAAAGATAAAACTGTAGAGTTTAAAGATGTAAAAAATTATATTTTAGAACTTAGGGCTAGAGGATTTAATATTCGTAAAGTCACATTTGACCGTTGGAATAGTCTAGATATTATGAATGAACTTAAAGCTCTTGGTATGAATACAGAAACACTTTCTGTTGCCAAAAAACATTATGAAGATATGGCTATGCTTGTAGCGGAAGAAAGAATACTTGGTCCATCAATCAATCTACTTACAGAAGAACTATTGCAATTACGTTTGATTCGTGATAAGGTAGATCACCCAAGAAAAGGTTCTAAAGATCTTGCAGATGCTGTATGTGGTTCTATATATAATGCTATTGCAGGTACCCCAAAAAATGTGGGTGATAGAGAAATAGAGATACATAGTTTTGGTGACTTTAAAGTTGATGCACAAAAAGATGTCGGTGAAAATGTAATTGATGCACCATATAGACATAAAGTAGCAGAAACAACACAAGACCTAGGTGATTATTTTAGTCGTATGGGAATGGTTTAATGTTTGATATATTTAATAATGATGATGAAGAAATGACAGAAATGATTAATAAACTTGTAGAAGATGGCTATCTTATCAAGATGGGATATGATGGTAATGATGAACCTCTATATCAAACTACCCCAAAGTTTAGAAACCAATTCCCTGAGTTTTATGAAGATCAGATTAAAGAAACAAATGAAACTATATTTGAATTATGGAATATGGGTTTGGTAGATATGACTGTAAAAGAAGATATTAATGATTGGGTAGTTATTCCAAATGAAAAAACATATAGTTGTAATTTAGATAGTTTAACTAGTCACCAGAAAAATATGATTAATTATATTAGAGGAAAATACTGATACAATATGGGTATGGATAAAGGATTTAGAGCAACATCAGGTATGAAATCTGCTGCTGCAAGAGCATTAAAATGGCATAAAGAAGGCAAGCGTGGTGGCACAGGAGTTGGTCTTGCTAGAGCAAATCAAATAGTAAGTGGTGAGATGCTTAGTGATTCTACTATTGCTAGAATGTTTTCTTTCTTCTCCCGCCACGAAGTTGATAAAAAAGCTGAAGGTTTTAATGGTGGAGAAAAAGGCTATCCAAGTCCAGGCAGAGTTGCTTGGGATCTTTGGGGTGGCGATTCGGGTTTTGCTTTTGCAAGGCAAAAATGGGCACATATTCAATCTATGAAAAAGATGGATCTCCCAGAAGATATAGAAGAATAATAGTTAAAAACTATTGACAATCGATTAGAAATAGGATAATATATACATATGACAAAAGATACAACATTTGAAAGCAAGGTTGCTTATGTAGCAACATCGTACTTCCGCCGTTTTGACGATATTGAGGAAGGTTTTGATACTACTAATGAGTATCCAGCAGTTCTCCGTACCATCTTTACACGGCATGATATGGCTGGTGCAATCGCACTAGCACTCTTTAATGGTGACATTGAAGCAAAAACAGATACTGCTCGTAATTGGATTGAAGAATCCTATGATGTGCTAGTTGCTGTATTCGGTGATCCACAGGTTGAAACAGAAATCCCTGAGACACCAGCAGAAGAAGTTAAGCCAGTTAAAAAGACTGCTACAAAGAAAACTGCAAACTAATTAATCTTGGCAGGGATAGGTTTCTCTCACGACAGCCTGTCCCTGTCATCTTTATAACTACTACCATAGGAGTATAATGAATACTATAATGGAAACTACTGAGCAACAACGTCAATTAAAGATTGCAGATCGTTGCGATAAGTGTGGCTCTCAAGCGTTTGTGCTTGTTAAGGGAGTAAATGGAGAACTTTATTTTTGTGGACACGACTATGCAAAAAATGAAAAGGCATTAGAAAAGTTTGCATATGAAGTTATTGATGAAAGAAGTTATATCAACGAGAGATCTTCTTCAAGCAATTAATTGTTTGGGGTATTAGCTCAGTCGGTCAGAGCAGCAGACTCATAATCTGCCAGTCGTAGGTTCAAGTCCTACATACCTCACTAAGCCCCCATAGCTCAGTGGATAGAGCGATAGGTTTCTACCCTACAGGTCGGGAGTTCGAATCTCTCTGGGGGTGCTATAATGGAATATAAGGGGATGTATAGTTTCGACTCTATATGGAACTTTATACAGCAGCACAAGACAGTACTTGTAAAACTAAATAAAAATAAATGGCGCAACACAAAACGCTCTCGCTTTAGCTGCATAAACTAAAGCCGTCTGACGACTAGATAGGAACAGAAAGTCGTATAAATAGTAAGAAAAAATGCTAGACAAACCTGCTGATATACTGTATAATGGAAAATATAAAGGACGGCGGTGCAAATCCGCCCATCTCCACAAAGGATAATAATGAGTTACAATGAATGGAAGTTTGAAAAAATGACTAACGAATATCAAAAAACAGATAAAAAGTTTATTTCAGTAGATGATTTTATTACTGCATATACTTTTGGATTACAGGAATATCTTGCTCGTAGAACATTGAATGTAGGTCACGTTGAAGATCTTGCAACAGAAAATGCGGCATTTGCAGAAGCCTTTCTAATTACAGTGAGTGTATTAAATGATTAATTTTATTTTAGGATTTATTTCTGGTCAAGTTGCTAGTTTTTCAATAATTATTATTGGATTTAAATATAGTGAACGGAAGCATAATGAAAAACAATAACTATTTTGTACCAGCATTAATTGCAACATTATTTTTATTTTGGGTGTTTATGATTACAGCAGGTATCGTGCATTCATTTTTACCAGTAGTACCTGCTCTTGGATATATAGAAGTAGTTGTTCTTAACTTCTTTATTGGTTTAGCAAAGTTTTTTATATTTGGGGCAAAGAAGAAATAGTAATGCCTGAACTATTTTGTATATGTGAACACAAAGAATGGGAACACATTCTTGGTCGTGCCTTGTGTACAAAATGTGAATGTAATAAGTTTGAGGAAAATAAATGATAGTAGATAAAGTTTTAAAACTTGCAAATAAACTTGGTTTGGAATATGAAGATCTTGCTGATCTTTCATTTACAGATGCAATGATGAAAATAGAAGAAACAATGGATTTTTGGAAGGAAATAGAAGGTAATGGGAAAACATTTAGACAAGATTAAAGAAGCACTTGAGATTAGAATTAAAAATACACCTAATAAAAGTGGATATAATACTCCAGGAAGTATGAATAAAAAGAAAACTGGATATAAAAAGCGTGGTTCTGGTAGATAATCGTTGACTTTACCGTCTATTTGTGATAGACTAGAAGTATGCGATTCAAAACCAAGGTTTTGATTCCCGCTATTGCGCTTCTTGCAAGTTTACTTGTATCGCTACCAATAGCCCAGAATCAAGCCAACGCTAATGAAAGACATAATCGGTGTGTTGTCTCAACGGCATCACGCAGTTATCAAAGATTACCTTATGCAAAACCTGCTTACAATAAGCGATTTGCTAAAACCTATATGGCTAATAAATATGGCTGGTGTGGTAATGAATATAATTGTTTAGTAACATTGTGGAACAGAGAAAGCGGTTGGAGAGTAAATGCTCATAACCGATCATCTGGTGCTCACGGTATCCCACAATCACTTCCAGGAAATAAAATGGCAAGCGCAGGTCCTAATTGGTATAGCGATCCTCAAACACAAATAAAATGGGGATTGAAATACATTAAGGCTCGTTATGGAACACCTTGTTCCGCATTGTCCTCTTGGAACCACAAAGGCTGGTACTAAATAAAAGTTCCTGAGCAAGACAATAAACTGCTCGCCATCTCCCTTAGCTCAATCGGCAGAGCGTCAAACTGTTAATTTGAATGTTCCAAGTTCAAGTCTTGGAGGGAGAGCCAAGCCTCTATAGCTCAGATGGTAGAGCAACAGACTTTTAATCTGTGGGTCGTAGGTTCAAGCCCTACTGGGGGTACTAATCCCCATTCGTCTAACGGCAGGACATTGGTTTTTGGCACCAAGAATTGTGGTTCGAATCCACAGTGGGGAGCAAAATAATGTATAATTAGATTGGGTTTAACCCAAATAAATTATAAAAGGAATGATGTTAAATGGCATTGCCAATTAAGGGTGGTAAGATCGGTACACCTTATGGTAAGAAAGGTGACGCTTGGTCACACGGTATCCACAAAGGAGTTGATTTTCCTTGCAAAGCAGGTACAGATGTACTTGCAGCAGTAGGTGGAAAAGTTGTAGGAATCGGTACTTGGGGAGCAGCTTTTGGTACTCACTCAGTTATTGTTGAATCTTCAATTAATAATAAAAAGTATTGGGCTATCTACGCTCACTTGATGAAGGCTCTTGTTAAAGTTGGAGACAAAGTTGAAAAGGGTCAGCATATTGGTGAATCAGGTGGTCGTGCAGGACATCCAGAAGATGGAAACGTCTTTGGTGAGCACCTACACTTTGAAGTACAGAAAACAGCAAACTGGGCTTGGGATGGTCACTTAGATCCAAAAGTCCTTTTTGATCTTTAGGAGTTAATATGACTACAAGTAAATTAAATGGTGTACAGGCTGTTGCAAATATGAGAAAGCACGAAGGTGTTTCTGGATTTCAAGGTTGGTGTCACAAGACTTGTCAAAATGCTTGGGGCTTACCAGTAAAATATGCATCTGCTCTTGATGCTTGGAATCATATTCCAGCAGAACACAGACATACTGATTTTGAAAATGCTCCAGTAGGTGCTCCAATTTTTTTCCACACAGGAAAGTTTGGGCACGTTGTTATTCATTCAGATAAAAAAGGTTATGTCATTGGAACAGATTCACCAAAAAATGATTTTGTTGGAGAAGTTCCATTAACTTGGTTTAAGAAAAACTGGGGAGTAGAACCTTTGGGTTGGGCTTCAATGTATAACGATGTAGTTCTTACTATGAAAAAATTACCTAGCTAATAAAAAACTATAAAATAGACGGATCTTTTGGTCCGTCTTTTTTATTTAACTAATTAATGATATAATAGTAATGTCGGTAACTACCGACTTGGAGTAAAGGAAAATTGAATAGAAAGAAATTATTAAACATTATAGGCATCATACCTTTTGTAATAACTACTTTCCTTTTTATAGTAACTCCAGCTTTTGCAGATGATTCACAAATAGTTTTTGCAAGTGCTTCAGAAAATTCAACAGTAATTTTACAAGCACCAGATAATGCATACTTTGATTATGTAGAGTTTGCCAGTTATGGAACACCAGATAAATTACAAGAAGGCTGGTGTCATTCAAAAGAGTCACAATCTATTGTTGAAGAATATGTTTTAGGTAAAAACTATGTTGAGATACCTGCCTCAAATAGTATCTTTGGAGATCCTTGTGGTGGAACTTATAAGTGGTTAGTTGTTTATGTACACTATTCGTACCTACAAGTTACACCTTATTTGAATGAACCAACTAACTTATTTTATTACATTCAAAATGATTATTTAACTTTAACTTGGGATATACCAGAAGATAGTGGTGTAGAGGTTGAAAGATATGCTATATTTTGGTCTACTGACCCAGATAATGGTTGGGGTATGGCTTCAATTACTAATTCAATATCCATACCATTAAGCGCAATTAGATCAACAGATGGATCAAATAAAAATTATACATTTGAGATAAGATCAGATAATGATACACAAAGTATTTACTCTGGACAATCAGAGCCAGTAGATATATTTATACCAAACTTTGTAGAACCTAGTCCCAGCCCGACACAAACCATTCAGCCAACACCCACAACAAGCCCAGAGCCAACACTTGAACCGTCACCATCAGAGACAACACAAATAACGCCGTCCCCATCGCCTTCAGAACCTTCTTTAATAACTTCACCTACACCTACTCCAATCTTTTCAAAGACTCCAGAACCGATTGTAACTCCAATCGCAAGTCCTGAGCCATCTGTTTTGTCTCCAGAAGTAACTCCAACTCCATCGGAATCTCCGACTTTACCTGAGACTCCTTTGCCATCCAATAGCGCAGCTCCTGAAAATATTCCATCTATAAATGATACCACAGATGTAAAAGTTCAGTCAATACTAGACAACTTAGTTCCAGGAGAAGCGGTAACTACAGAAAGTCTAACAGAACTAGGATTAACATACGCAGATCTTCCACCAGAAACACCAGTTAGTTTGCCTAACGGTGTGGTATTAACTGCTAGAGTTGCCGATGCTATTCAAATCTTTAATAGTCCGTCTGCAATAGTATCTGCAATATTTACAGACCCAGGAAAAGCCCTGACTGCTATTGCAAATATTGGTGCAGATATGACACCAAAAGTTAGAAAACAATCTCAAAAAGTTGTTGTTGCGTCAGTTATTGCTGCACAAATCTTATCAACAACTAGCGTGGTAGGGAGGGTGATTAAATAATGAAGTGGATAGTAGATAAGTTTCGTGAACTATTAAATCAAACATTTACTCTTTTGGGTATGTTTATTGCTTGGGTAGTTCTTGAAGGAAGTGCTAAAACAGTCGTTGGCTATGCAATAGTATGGTCGCTATTGATTTGGCTTCTTTCGATGGGATTAAGAGAAAATAATAAGGAGGAAAAAGAATGATATTCGACATAGTAAAAAGAATGTTAGCCGTGTTTATTGCTACAGCCTTATCTGTTATTGGTGCTGGTGCAATAGTTGGTGTTAATTTTTGGATTGCAGCGGGTATGGCAGGAATCGGTGGTGTAGCAACAGTTCTAGAAAGACTAGCCAGAGCATACATTGAAGATGGCATACTTAGCAAAGATGAAATCAATGCTGCATTTAATAGCGTAGATTCAGAAGCAACCATTCCAGATGCCCCAAAATCAAAAAAATAGACAATTAACTACTTATAAGGTATACTATTTATATAACATCTAAAGGAGATGAATATGGAAGAATTATTGCAGTTACTTAGAGTAACACTATCAGATATGGTTGCTCTTAAGTTTAAAGCACACGGTTATCACTGGAATGTAGAAGGTGATGATTTCCCGCAATATCACGAGTTTTTTGAAGATATCTATCAAGACTATGATAGCTCTATCGATACCTTTGCTGAATGGCTAAGAAAACTTGGTGAGTATGCTCCATATAAACTATCTCGCTTTATGGCATATTCAGACCTTCCAGAAACAGATGTAACATCAGATCCAGTAACTATGGCTACTGATCTTCTTGTTGCAAATGATGCAGTTACAACTAAATTATTAGTTGGTTTTGATCTTGCAACAGCACTAAAGCAAAATGCTTTGGCAAACTTCTTTGCAGAGCGTCAAGATATGCATCAACGCTGGCATTGGATGCTCGGTGCAGTCATCAAACCTGTAGCAGAATAGTATTGACAATATCAAATATATTTGATATTATATATGTAAACACAAACAAAGGATTAAAATGATTAAACCATTAGAAGACAAACTTGTCGTAAGACCTAAGAAAGAATCAGAAAATGTTACTACATCTGGTCTTATCTTAACAAGTGGTAATGATAGTGCCGTTGAAAAAGGAGAAGTTCTTGCTGTTGGAAATGGTATTACTTTACAAAATGGCGTACAGGTTCCACTAAATGTAAATGTTGGCGATATTGTAATGTATGTACCATATGCAGGTCAAGAAGTAGAGGACGGATCTGAAAAAGTTCTTATTCTTTCTTACCGAGAGATTCTTGCTATTGTAGAGGATAACAATGAATAAGATAGATTTAACACAAGAGCAAGCAACCGCATTACAAAATGCTGTTGATGAGCATATGGATCGTTGCTATGAAGTCATTGACTTTGAGGGTGAAGAATTACCATACTATCTCACTGATGTAGAACAGTATTGTGGATGTCACGTTTGTAATACTCGTGAACATTTGATGGCTACATTTAATTACCTGCGTGATGCAGGTATAGTAGATATTGCTGTAGAATAGTCTTATGGCTATTATTATTTGTGATATAGATGATACCTTACTTCGTAATGGTACTCAGCCAATTCAACATACGATTGATTGGATAAATGAAAGAGCAAAAAATTATTCTATTGTTCTTGTAACTGGTAGACCAGAATCACAAAGAAAAGCTACGGTAAAAGCATTACAGAATGCACATATTAAATATAATAGATTAATTATGAATCCTGGAAGTACCGCAGATACAGCAGCGTATAAAAAAGAAGTAGGTAAGCGTTTAAAAGCATCTGGAAGAGTTGCTGTTGCTATTGACAATAATGAAAAGATGAGAAATGCTTATGCTTCTGTTGGAATTAAAACAGAAAACCCTTCACATTTAGCAGATGATATGCTAAAATTAAATATTAAGTTTTAAGCCTTGTTAGCTCAGTGGTAGAGCATCGCTCTTGTAAAGCGAGGGTCATCCGTTCAAGTCGGATACGAGGCTCTAGGTGGCAGGAAGTCGTCCTTAGTGATGGTTGATAGTTACAGTCCACAGAGACATTTGCCTCGTGCAGATAACAAGGTCTTCCTGTCACCGCTATATTATAAAAAGGAGAAAGTTATGAAAGTTGCAGACTTTATAGAAGAAGTTAAAGAAGGAACTACTATTGTAGATTTCTGGGCAGAATGGTGTGGTCCTTGTAAAATGGTTACACCTGTATTAGAACAACTTGCAGAGGAAACTGGTGCAAGGTTATTTAAAATTAATGTTGATGAAAATCAAGAACTTGCGGAAGCATTTAATATTACAAGTATCCCAACAATTTATGTATATGTTAATGGTTCTAAGACGGCAGAGGTTATTGGGGCTAAACCAAAACCAGCATTGAAAAAAGCATTATTCGGAGAATAGTAGTATAATAATACTATGCCTTGGTCAGTAAAAAAAGATCCACAATGTGGATCGGGATATGCAGTAGTTAAAGACTCTAATGGTGAAGTCGTTGCTTGTCATAAATCCCGCAAAAGTGCTATTGCACAACAAAGAGCACTATATGCATCTGAAGCTAAGACAGCAAAAGCAGCAACTATAGATATGCCAAATATGCCAAATATGCCAGATGTTCCAGATATGCCACAATCATCAGATCAAGCAGATGAATGGGATAGTCTTAATGATAGACAACAAGATCAAGCAGAAGCAGTATTTGAATTAGTTTTAGAATATGGTATGTTTGATCAATCATCAAAAGCTAATGGTGCTCACTATGCTCCAGGATCAGCAAATCCGTTTAAAGCACAAGGTTTAATGTGTCAAAACTGCATTTTCTTTAATGAAAATACAGGCAATCAATGTATGATTGTAGAGGGTGTTATTGAACCAGAAGCAGTATGTAAGATGTGGATTATTCCAGAAGAAAATATCGTAGAACCGACAGCCAAATCAGACAATATTTGGAATGGTCGATTCCTTAAACTCTCTTGACATTCTCCTATTAATTAGGTATACTAGAATCTCACAACAAACTTAGGACGGTTATGCAGGTATTTTTATCTGAATATACATTTGCGGAATGTGCAAGTGTTCTTGATACTAAAAGATTAGTTAAGCAATTACTAGAAGGTCGTCAGATATTACAGACACTTTCTGGTGAGTCGGCAGGTTGGAGAAACCACCCTGCGGTTAAAATGTTCGTAGGCTCGGAAGGTGTTCTATATATGTACCTTTCTGCTATCCGTGATGAAATGGAAAAGCGTGGCTATAAGTGGGAAAATAACTGGGAAGTTATTGAGCGTGTTCATAATCAATATTTCCCTAATCAAGAATCTGCTATTCTTCCAGACTGGATGTCAACAGATGAGTTTGACAAAGTAGTTATAACCCATCGTGGTCGGCTACACGCAAAAGCACCAGAACTTTATCCACAGTATGAAGAAGCATTTCACACATACCGTGATAGTGTATGTTGCGAGCGTTGTAATTATTATTGGACAACACATAAGGAGAAAATAAATGTGTAGTGTGGATAATGTTCTTGGTGGCTTTATAACATTGCTTTTATGTGGAACTGGATTTTTCCTAACAGGAAGTTTATTTTTAATGATAGCCGAAGATTATTTAGATTCAAAAAAGAGAAGGAATAAAAGAAATGCAAAAAGCTGTAATTGTAGACATTGATGGTACAGTAGCAACAAGACTTGATAGAACACCGTATGATTATACTAAGGTTCTTAATGATATCCCAAAGCCAGATGTAATTGAAGTTGTAAATAGTTTATGGAAATCAGGACATAAGATCATTTTTGTTACTGCTAGAGATGATAGTTGTTATGACGATACGTTTGAATGGCTTCGTAGACATTGCCCACCTTTTATGAAACTATATATGCGTAAAACTGGTGATACCAGAAACGATGGTGTTATTAAGCGTGAGATCTATGATGAATTAATTAAACCAAACTTTGATGTAGTTTGTGTGCTTGATGATAGACAAAGAGTTGTAGATATGTGGCGTTCTATTGGTTTAACCTGCCTACAGGTTGATTACGGAAACTTTTAATGACTTATTGGTCTTGGATATTGGCGGTAATCGGAGTAACAGGTATATTCCTAGTTGGTCAAAAAACAATATGGGGCTGGCTGGTGTTAACAGCTAATGAATGTATATGGATTGCCTATGCATTATCTACCAAACAATATGGATTTATAGTAATGGCTACCGCATATATGATTGTTTATTTAAGATCTTTTAGACAATGGAATAAATAGATACTTACTAGATTTATGGTAAAATGTAGATATGCCTAATAAAAAGTTTCAAGTCCCAATTAATTTAGTTAATTTATCTTCTGATCCAGGAACTGCCTCTGAAGGTGACGTTTACTATAATACCACCAGTGATACCGTAAAGGTATATGCTAATGATGCTTGGGCTTCTGTACAACCAACTTTTACTGGCTATGACTATGAAATCCATGTTAGCCAAACAGACGGAAACGATACAACTGGTAATGGTGACATATTAAACCCAGTCGCTTCTATTACTAAAGCGTTGACTTTAGTTACTTCAAGCCGTAAAACAATTATTGTTCACCCAGGAGGTTACACTGAAAACCCATCAATAACTACTCCATACACAACTATAACTGGTCCTGGGCTTATTGGTGGAAACATTGTAGTTTATGGAACAATAAGTACAAATACTGGATGTACTATTTCTGGTATAAAAATGACAAACTTGACTATTACCACACCTGCTGGTCAAGGAAATGTAAACATACTTAACTGTGAAGTTTCTGGTACTCTTACAAAAAGTAGCAATGCTGACTATGCCGTTCTTCGCCTATGTGATTATGGTGCTGCAAGTATTACTGGTGCAGGTATAGTTGCAATTTTTGGTGGTAATCCAAATTTTACAACAGTAAATAATGCTAGTGCAAATGTAATTATTAAAAGTGCCATAACTGTTTCCCCAGTATTAACTGCTGGAACCCTAAGCATTGTAGATTCTGTAGTGGGTGCTGCTGTAACTAACGCTGTTACATCTTCTGCTTCAAGCATTATTACATTAGCTAATAGCCAATTCTTAACTTCAACATTAACTGGGGTTGCCCCAGTTGTACTAAACGGTTTTTACTCAATTCTTAACTGTGTATATGATAAGCCAAACTCAACATTAGTTTCTTCATCAGAAACTGGTGGAACTACAAACTCCATTGATTACTTCCAATACATCAATGCTGATAAGTTTATTACTCAAGGCGGAACATCCTCTCAATTTGTAAAGGGTGACGGCTCTCTTGATTCATCTTCCTATGCTCCACTTGCTGGTGCAACATTTACAGGTGCAGTATCTGGAACATCATTAACACTATCTGGAGATTTAACAGTTAATGGCACAACAACTACTATCAATTCAACAACCCTATCTATTGATGATAAAAATATTGAGATTGGATCTGTTGCTTCTCCAACTAATACTACTGCAGATGGCGGTGGTATTACCCTTAAAGGTGCTACCGATAAAACATTTAACTGGGTTAACTCTACTTCATCTTGGACCTCATCTGAAAATATTGATTTAGCTTCTGGTAAAACATTAAAAATTAATGGCGTTGATGTTTTATCTGCAACATCTCTTGCCATAGGTTTAAATGGTACTACTGGACAAATAACTTTAAAGTCTGCAGCAACAGGAACTTCAATCTTAAAACCAACAGATTACAATACTAATGCATTGACATTTACATTACCAGCAACTGGTGGAACGCTTACAACAACAGGTCAGACATTTTATATTGGATCAACTCCAATTACTATTGCACAAGGCACTGGAACAATAACATCTTTATCTGGTATGACCGCTTTAAGTGCTTCTACCTCCTCTTCAACATCTCCACTTACTGTTACTTCTTCTCAAGGAAATAATTCTACTGGCGGAAATATTTTAATTAGTTCTAATGCAAATGCTACTGGAAGTGCTCAATCATCAACATCTGGGAACATAAGTCTTACTACAAGTGGTACATCATCTGGTAGTAATATTGCACAGGGTGGAAATATTTATTTAACTGCAAGTTCATCTGGAACTACTGGTCAAGGCGGATCAATAAATATATCTACATCTGGAACTGGTGCAAATGCTATTTCAATAGCTTCTGCTGGTGGTTTTACAATAACATCAAATAACACTGCTGGAACAATTAATAATTTTAATATTGGTGCAACAACAGCAGGTACTGGAAAATTTACAACAGTAACTGCAACAGATTTTACTAATTCAACTATGACTACTGCTGGTGTTATAACTAATACTTCTGCTGGTTTATTGCAATCAAATACATCTTTATCCGCTGGTTTTGGTGGTACTGGTCATTCTTATGGTTCCCCGCTTGTTGGAAAAATTATTCTCACTCAAGATAAAACAAAATCATCTTCGTCAGGAACCCCCGAGGAAGTGTTTTTTGATGCTTCAAGAACAAATGCTCAGTTTATAAATCTTGATAGAAATACCACTTACATTTTTGATGGTTATGTTCAAATGGTTAAAGATGGAACTACTACACTTCCTTCTGCTCGTATAAATTATTATTCAACAGGGACAACAACATTAACTCCACAACTAATTTCTTTCCAAATAGTGACAAGGTATAATACTGGAGTTTTTGGTAACATCAACATTACAGCAGCAAATACAACTACAAACTCTAACGGTACCACAAATGCATCTACAAATTTTCATTGGCAAATTTCTGGAATTATACAAACTGCTGATGTTGCTGGAACACATAGGTTGGCACTTGCTTGTGGTACTACTGGTGCTTTAGGTGCTGCACCTCTTTTTAGGGCTGGAAGTTATCTTAATGTTTATAACCTTGGAACTGGTGAAGTTATCAAGCTAGGAAACTGGACTACATAATAAAATTTAACTCTAAATATTGCACACAATGTAAAACACTTGACCAAATCATAATAATTTGATATAATATTAATCTAGAGAAAAGACATTTTTATGAAAATTTTAGTATATGGAACTGATAAGTTTCAAGATTATGCAACATTTATGCGTGGATTAGTGGTGGCTATTGAGGATAATATTACTCCTGCCGACCCACGTATTGAAGTATATACAGCAGGACCACACAAGATCAATAACTTTACTGCTGAGTTTGTTAATCGTACAGAAGGTTTCTTTAAACAAAAGAAAATTAAAACTAGGTTTTATACTATCAAAAGGTCGGATGCTCTAGAAAAATTCTTAGAATACGACTTTGACCACGTTATTTCTTTCAATAGTAAAGATGATGGCAGATTTTTTGATACCCTTATGGATAAGGCTGAAAATAATAAAGTAAGGTCATCTTATTATAAATATTAAGGTATAATCTAAGTATGGCTACTGAAGTTTCTTTTGTCCCCGCAGAGGTTAATTTAACCGTTTATGACGGTGACTCACTAAATCTTAGATTTAATTTAACATATGCTGATAATGTTACGCCTTGGTTGATTCCTGCAGTAAATGGTGGACCAGGTTGGAAAGGTGATATTAGAGATTCATCAACAGCATTAACTAGTCTTTCATCTTATCAAGCTTCTGGCTCAACTACTATTGTTTATACATCACCAACGACACATCTACTTCAGGTTGGAGACTATGTTACGATAACATCATCTTCAGTTAATTCTCATAATTTAACAGCAAAAATTACCTTACTTACATCAACAACATTTACGGTAACTGGAACAACCACCACCACATCACTTTATGGTACAGGTGGACAATTTGCTGGTAAGCTTCTTATTCCATTAACTAATCTTACTTCATCTCAAGCTTCTGGAACAAATCAACCTATCACTTATACATCAGGAACAACACACTCTCTTCAAGTTGGTCAATCTATAACTATTACATCGTCTATAGCAGCTACTCATAATCTAACTGCTACAATTAGTGCAGTTACATCAAATACCTTTACGCTTCCATTTACTGGAACTACAACTAATACTAGCGGTACAGGTGGAAATGGATTTATTGGAACTAATAATGGAACATTTACATTAATTCCAAGTACCTCATATGTTGATGCTTATCTTGATCCAACATCTTCTGCTTTATTAAAACCAGGAACTACATACAATTACGATATTCAATATCAGTATGTTAATAATTCTAAAACATATCTTAAAACTATTGTATACGGAATAATAACCGTAGAAAGTCAGGCGACACTATAATATGGCATCTACAGACCCATTAGTAATTAATATAGATGTTGAAACATCTGCTGGTGCTGCTGTTTCATATTCAACTCTTGCACCTAAATATAGTCCAACATTTACTGGAACAATTACAGCGACTGGTGCAACAGCAGTAAACCTTACAGCCGAAACAAGTATTGGTACAATAACTCCAACCAATATACTTGCACTTTATGGGGCTACTAATAATATTCAAGCTCAATTAAATGCAATTAATTTAACTTTACCTACTGGAGATATTTTATTGCCTAGTAAATCTGGATTGCCAGCATCATTAATTTTTGAAGGTGGTTCAGATGATGCGTATGAATCAACAATAACTCCACAAGATCCAGTTCAAGATTTTACTTTTTATCTTCCTGCTCCTGCTGCTTCAACATTTGCTATTACAGGATCTACAAGTCAGTTCCATACTGTTTTTGTAGGAGATAACTTAATTCAAACACTAAGCAATAAAACTTTGGCTTCTCCAATTTTTACTGGAACAGCACAAGCTAATGATTTGACTGTTACTGGAACTTTGTTTGTATCTGGAACAACAACCGCTATTAATTCAACAACTTTAAATGTTGATGATAAAAATATTGAACTTGGTGCCGTAGATGTTCCAACAAATGCAACAGCAAATGGTGGCGGTATTACCCTTAAAGGTACAACAGATAAAACAATCATATGGGATAGTGCAAACTCTAACTGGACATCATCTGAAAACTTTAATTTGCCAACAGGTAAAGTATTTAAAATTAACAATGTACCAGTATTGTCTGCAACTAAAATACTTGATAGAACTGTTGGTGGAACATCTAGTGGAGATATTGCGACTATTGATGGAGCACAAACTTTAAGAAATAAAACATTTGATAGTACATCAACTATTCCTGGAATGATAGTTACTTCTGCTACAGCACCAAGTACATCAATGATCTGGGTAGATCCAAATGATGTAACATATGTTACACTAATTGATGGAGGATCTGCATGAGTGCTTTAAAATATTGGGACGCTACTGCTAACGGTGGTACAGGTGCTTGGAAATATCTTGTCCAGGGTACTAAAGGAAATGATGGTGTAGGTGTACCATCAGGTGGTACTGTTGGAAAAGTTTTAGTTAAAAAATCTGGAGATAATTATGATACAGAATGGAGAGACCTTAGTGTAGTATCTGCAAAGCTTAAAGCGTTATCTGAATTAACTGCTATTAATTCAATTCCAGCAGTTCCTGCAGTTATGGCATCTCCACCCACTATTTCTATTAATGCTACAACAGATTCATCATTAACTAAATCATTTGCATATAATTCTACATCTTTAACTTTACGAGGATGCGTTCCATACGCAAAAGAAGCACCAACAGGTAGTGGTTATACATATTATCAGAATACTGTTGCTGGTGGAACACCTGCTGATCCTTATTTATTTGGAAATGGTTACTGGATAGAGTTTGATCATTATGGACAAACTTTAGAGTTAGTTTTATATATGGCATCCGCAGGAAAAATTTGGTCATTAGTTGATGGTGCCCCAACTATACAATATGCAATTCAACCCACATCTTTGACTGGAAGAATGTTTTATAAGATGGCATTTGCAAGCGTTGGCTTTCGCAGAATTAGAATATTTGTTCAAAATAAAATTTTGTTTGGTGGAATAAATGTAGGACCAAATGATTCAATTTCGCCAGCAGAACAAAAAACTTTTAAGATTGCAATTCTTGGAGATAGCTGGACAGAAGGATATTCTTGGTCCCCAATAACTTCTGCTATAAGTGGAAGTGGTTGGACTACTGCTCTCCCTGCTTCAGAAGTAAATTATGTATGGCAGCTTGGAGAAATGTTGAATGCTGAAATTTTTTCTTGTGGTCAGGCTGGGACAGGATACTATGCAGATGGTATTAATACTGGATCAGAAATTTTTAATGGAACAAATAGAATTAATGCTATTAAATCTATTAATGGTGGAAATGGTCCAGATTTAATTATGGTTTTTGGTTCTTTAAATGATGATTCATCACTTACTGGTAATGGGGTATTAGGTCATCAGGCATTAGCTACTGCGTTATACAATAACTTAAAAACTAATCTTCCAAATACAAAACTTATTGTTGCTGGACCTCAATCAACAAGCGGTTCCCCTGAGCAGACTCGTTTAGATAATGATACTGCCGTTACAAATGCAGCACTTTTAGCTTCTAATGTTATTGGATATATTGATCAAATTGTTACAGGAGAACATTGGGTTTATGGTACAGGAACTGTTTCAAGTGGTACTGGAAATAATACAATTTTTATGCAGTCAAGTACTAGCACTCCAACAGGAGTATTCAACCACTTAACTGATGCTGGTCATAAATATTATGCTCGCAGATTTTTTAAAGAAACTGTAAGATTAATAAAAAAATATACGGATACGGTGGAGTAAATGGGTAGAAATCAACAAATTCAAGTAAGAAAAGATACTGCAATAAATTGGAAAAATGTTAATCCAGAATTAGTTCCTGGTGAAATAGGTTTAGAGACAGATACTGGAATAACAAAAATAGGTGTTCCAGGATCAGGACCAAATAATGGTTCTTTATGGAACAGCCTTCCAGCAACTACATATCCAGCATATTATACAAGTGGTATAGGTACTCTTCTTACTCCTTTGTCTGAATCAACAGCGCAGCCAGCTTTTCCAAAATCTACAATAACCTTAAAGCAAGGAATGTATGACTTTAGATTACAATTAAGAGAAGGAAGAAATAATGGTAGTGGTTCAGCAGCTCTTTGTTTCAAACTTGATGGTGCTGCATCTGGAACAACTTTTCAAGGAACTGGTAATTCTGGTTTTGTATCATCTCCTCCAATTACATCTTACAATGATACTTCTTCTGTTTGGGCTGGAAGTGGAACAGAAATAGTTGATGCATCTTCAATAATAACATTAACAAAAACAATTACTTCTGGTGCATTTTGGTCAATTTTTCAGGGAATACTTATTGTTCCTTCAGGTGGTTCAACATTTACAATTAAACATTCTTATAATGCTAATTTAACTAGTGGAAGTACTGCTCATACACTCTATCCTTCTAATTATTGTTTAATTAGATATATAGGACAAGATAATAGCACATCAAATAATAATGTTTCTATTGGTCCTTGGTCATAAATCCTTGACATTTAATTAGTCTAAAGGTATAATATATTAACGAGAAAGCCATAAGGGTTTTCCTTTAAACAGAAAGATAGTAATGTTTATTACAAATGAAATCTACGCTAATAAAATCGTAGATACTAATAAGTCCCTATTCTGGGAAGGTTGGAACATTGTTGAGTTTAAACCAGCCTCTGATGCTTACTACTCACCGCAGGGTGCATTTCATAATGGCAAATGGGGATACAAGAATGTATTTGCTCTAACAGAGCAAGGCTGGAAGGTTCCCAAGAAATATGCTAGAGGATGAATGGGTAGTCAAAGGCAAATGTAGATCTATGGATGTAGAGATGTTCTTTGACAAATATGAAGAAGACCCTGATCTTGCCAAAGTAGTAGATACTAATGTATGCCTTCAATGCCCTGTAATCAAAGATTGTTTTAATCACGGTACCACAAATGCTGAATGGGGTGTATGGGGTGGTGTATACTTAATTGATGGAGAAATTAATCAACTTAAAAACGCACATAAAACTATGGATGTGTGGAAAGAAATATTAGGAGCAGTAAGTGACTAGATTTACCCCAGAACTTTTGGCAGCTTTAAAAACTGTTAAAAAACCATATGCAAAAATGACTGTTGATTTTGTGGAGTTTCCATCTTATCTTGCAGTAAGAACATATGAAAATGAGGTTATGGCTATGAGTGATGGACAAAAGGTTAGTGTTATGGAATATTTACACGAACTAAGAAAGATTGCAAATGCTCTAGGTTTTGATGAGTTTCATTTTGATGGTATTCAAGGTGATCCACCAAGAGGTTATAGGTAATGTTTAATAGACTAGTTTGGATGATTGAAGAGCAGGTAACTGCTGAACTTGTCAACTTTGGAGCATATACATCTAGAGTTAAGTTTTTTTATGAAGGCTTGCTTTATGATGAACTTGTAATGAATGATGAGTTTATCTTATATTCTGAACTAGGTATAGAACAGGAAACAATAGATGAATAATGTAAAAATGTCCTATGAAGTATTTCATATAGAAAACTCTAGTGAACAAAGAAATATATATACAGACCTTATACATAAATATGTTTCACAAGATATTCCACATCTTAATTCAGGTACTATAAACTTTATAGATAGTGAAAAAAACTATATAGATTTTTTAAATAATAATAAATATTTTAAATCCACAGTTACAATGAAAGTTGGGTGGGTTGGTGTTTGGGCAAGTAATTATAATGCTTGGAAATCTTTATTAGATTCCAATTATGATTGCGTTATGTTATTTGAAGATGATTGTATTGTTTTTCCAAATAGTGCAAGTAATATCTATAATTATATAAAAGAACTACCAGAAGATTGGGATTTTTTTAGTCCATTTGTACATTCAAATCAATATCACATATATAATGATAGCTACGATATTGGTTCAGATAATGTTTGTAAATCTTATCAAGACTGGTCACTTGCCTGTTATATTGTAAATAGAAATGGTGCTAAAAAAGCATTAGAATATGTTAAAGAACAAGGTTTTGATGAACCAGTAGATTATTTTGTATTTAATGAAAATACTAATAGATTTAATACTTATACCCTTAAGCCAGATGCAAATAAATATGTAGAACTTTCGGACATACCAACAACAATGCAAGATATAGAAACGAGGATAAATTTAAATGGGAGTATCTGATCCAACAAATAAACCATATGCAGAAGAAATAATTAATAGATTAAAGCCAAAGACTGTTATAGATGTAGGTGCTGGTGCTGGTATTTATGGAGAAATCACCCGCAGGGCTTCTCCAGAAGCACATATTATAGCTATTGAGGCTTGGCAACCATATATTGATCAATTCGATTTAACAAATAAATATGATGAGGTAATAAACATAGATGTACGCAATCTTGATTCCTTTAAAGCAGACCTTGTTATTTTTGGAGATGTAATTGAACATATGTCTAAAACAGAAGCATTAGAACTTTGGGACAGGGTTGCAAAAGAAGCTGAATATGCAATTATTTCTATTCCAATCGTACATTGGCATCAAGATGCAATTAATGGAAATCCATACGAAGTACACGTTGAAGAAGATTGGCATTCGGAAGATGTTTTAGAATCATTTTCTCACATTGTTGAATATAATCTATTTCCACAAACAGGAACATTCCTTGCAAAGTTTAAATAACTAATTAGTTAAATGTAATGTAAAAATAGGGTATATAATGTACCCCATAAATAGCTTAAAGCCTCTCAGAATTGCTCTGTGGGGCTTTTAAAGCATCTCTGTGCTATACTTAAGTATGTACGAATATACAGTAAAGAAGGTTTTGGAAGTTGTTGACGGAGACACCATTGATGTGGAGATTGATCTTGGATTTGATATCTCATTTACGTCAAGAGTTAGACTCGCAGGAATCGACACCCCAGAATCAAGAACAAAAGATCTAGCAGAGAAGAAACTCGGACTAGAAGCAAAAGATTATCTAAAGCACAAACTTGAAGGTGCTACTCATATCGTAATCCAAACAGAAAAACCAGATAGTTCTGAAAAGTATGGAAGAATCTTAGGTTGGTTATTCATTGGCACAGATGCCAAATCCCTTAATGAGCAAATGATTGCTGAAGGATATGCTTGGAAATACGATGGTGGCACTAAGGTTAAAGACCTAGCTGCCCTACTTAAACTACGCAAATAACGGCGTTTTCGGCGAGAAAGAACTAAACCGCCAGATAATCTAATGGACCTCTACAGCCAGGAGACAGTTCTATGGCAGCAGAAACTGCTGTCTTAACTCTCTTTTCGGCTGACTTCCAAACGGCGGTGGTATACAATGATCCCATAGCAATAGCCGAACCTGAACCAATAGCCATATACTCTACAGGCAATACTTGCCAATCTGAAGTATCCATTAAATAAAGCTCTGAAGACACTCCAATTAAAAATGAAGCGTGAGCATTTTCTTTTAAATCTACACCTGAATCTACCAATGCTTTGCGTACCGCAGTTACAAAAGTAGTTTTCATAAACTTTTCGGTATTTCTTTTAGGTGGAGTAGGTAGTGTCATATGATGCAATAACTGTCCAGTTCCTGGACAATCGGCATAGCCAATAATATATGCACCATTTTGACGGATTTTAGGAGCAGACATAGAAACAATGATATCGTCATCTGATATACCTCTATCGGCACATAGATGGACAACACCATTATCTAGTAGTCCTACAATTACCGTCATTTTTTCTTGTCCTCGTAATACTTTTTGACATTAAAAACTGTATTAATTGCTACAAATAACAAAACTAATACATCTATAACTAACATTATTTTGCTCCTGTAATGTGGCATTTGTCACATTTATTTATACCTTTATCTGGAAACCAGATATCTATTTTCTTGCTACAAACATCACACTTGATCATCGGTAAACTCCGCAGGTACAACTAACCAATCTTCTGGATTAGTTAGATTCCATTTAGTAATAGCACCTCTAATGATTTGGCGGGTTTCCTCTGGAGTTAATTCTCTACCCATCTCTGTTTCTATACCAGGAATAGACTTACCCATAATCTCTAAAAATTCTTTAATATTCATTAATATTTCTCCAACAAACGGACGGTAGCACAAGGATATTGCTGACCACATTGACAACAAGACTGCTTATCATATATATGTTCTACTCTATAGTGAAGCTTATATAGATCTTTCTTTAATTTTTCTAATTTTTCCATTTGTTCCTCATTTTCAACAATAGTCATAAACAAATTATATCAGAGTATATGCTGATTGTAAAGGTTTATCTTCCGTCCTCTTTTGCACAAGTTATCCACAGATATATACAATAGTTATCCACAGATTATGCTAAAGTTATCCACAAGTTATACACATATACATTCATCTAATAGATTATATAGACATAGATAAAATATTTAGATCTGTATGAGTAATTGTGAGTTATCCACAACCATCGTAATGTCACACAAACTGGTTATATGTCAAATATTCCCACAAATTTAGAGCTTGATCGTAATACCATACCAAATATCTCTTGACAAATGTGTGAAAATATGCATACAAAATGCATAGAAAACACAGATAAAACTATCATAAATGATAGAAAACTGTGTAAAAATGCGGGGTTTTAATCTAAAATGCTCTGATTTCATATGCTTTATATTATCCCTATATATATGATAGTATGTCAAGGGGTTTTTTGTTAAATCCCCGCGAATTTTTATGCTCTTCGTAATGTCTAATAGATTAATTATGGGGTCGATACCACAAAGGTTGATCTATCTCAATGTTTGACAAATCTAATTTAGATTCAGATCGGATTTCATTAAGAATATTATTCATAATACCAGTAACAGGTATAACATATACACCTACCTTAGTATATCTTTCCATTAGCTTATATGCATATACTAATCCATCAGTGTATGTCTTATCTTGATCCATTTTTCTCCAACTTCCCGTGAATTTTTTAGGCTCTCGTAATGTCTATTCAGTTTTTTAAGGGGTCGACCCTACCCCTGCCAAAAGTCAATAGCTTTTAGCAGGGGATTTTAGGTTAAACAGGAAAATCTGGCAGTTTTACAGTACCGTCATCATTGTATTCAGTAGGTTCGCCTAAGCCGTCAAGTATTTGCATACCATTTACCCACTCATACGCATTGGCTTTTGCTTGCCAATTCATTTCGTCATTTGTAGCCCTTGCGAGCAACAAAGAACTAATGCGTGTATCTGAAAAAATGTCCGAGAGTTTCTTTGCTTTTTGTCT
>Ga0209084_1000999_pt1 | contig 24997 bp, 28 predicted proteins | sample C_130820_MF_Meta_FD_187309 | JGI IMG/M metagenome (GOLD analysis project Ga0209084, IMG submission 187309) | Freshwater microbial communities from Lake Croche, Canada to study carbon cycling - C_130820_MF_MetaG (SPAdes) (version 2) | ecosystem: Environmental > Aquatic > Freshwater > Lake...
ATTGTAGTCTATCACTTTGCATTTTAGCTCTTTAGCTCGATCTTGAATCTGTTGGTAAACCCTGCACGCAAGCGCCGACACGATGGCTTTAGGCGAGTTCATGAGATGCACCAACCTAGCTTCATGGTTTCCCAAAAGATAAACCTGTGGTTGTAGTTGCGACAAGAACGCTAGGCCGTCGTTGAGGTCGCCCTCAGGATCGCAAGCCTCGTCTGAGGTGCCTTGGCTGCCGGACCTAAGGCAGGCTAAGTCCAGCGCATCCCCTAAATGGATCGTGAGCTGCGGTTTAAATCGCTCCTTAAATGCCAGTACCTGACGCAATAGCGCCTGGTCCGCGAGATGCCCGTGCGAGCACCCTACAGCCATCCAGCGCCGCCATTTGCGGGTAATGTTCATGCAGTTTCAAACAATTCCGCCTCTCGATCTCGGCGAAGTCGAAGTCCTAATGTATTAGGCCACAATCGTTTCATTTCACGAAATAATTCTGGCACCTTGTCGAGATTACCTTTTGCAAGCGCCTCTTTAATTTCAACCATTTCCTTGCGGCGATCACCGTTAAGTGAGTTACCACGGTTAAACACAAGTGACAGAAGCGCAGCGGTTTGTTCTGGCTCAAGTTCATCAGCCTGCGGATAGATGCGCAACATATGCAAGTAGAACTTGGGGACAGTTGCCTCCTTGAACACATCAAGTGCTGCGCTCCATTGAATGGTTATGTCCTTGAGAAAAGGCAACTTGGCATGTGCGTCTTGACCTTTCAGGCCGGACACCGCAACAAATCTCGCCAGATCAATGCGATCAAAGTGCTCGCTCCAGTCGCGACTGATACTTGCAGGATCATTGTAGCCCAGATCATAGCCGATTCCGATGGTGATCCCAGATGCTTCGCCTGGCCATTCGGGGTGACGATTGTACTCGTTCTCCCCTCCGGTTTCTTGGTCGATGATGAATTGTAAGCCTTTGTTGTTTAGGTTCATGTTGTTTTTTATTGTGGAAAAAATAGCCCCTTAAACAAGGCTTAAGCGGTAGACAAGATGGTTTACCTCTCCAAGCATGTCGTCGCGCAGAGCAAGTAGATCGGTGGCTCCCTTGAGATCCTTGTCCATGCCAGCCAGATAGTTCCTCATGCCAGTCAGGATCGTGATAATGGTAGAATCCTCCACGGAAGCCTTTAAGCCAAGATTCACATCCTTGAGAGCCTCGCGCCCATAACGACCAAAAAAGACTTCAATAAACTCGTCAATCTGCTCACTAAGAGCCTCGTAAGCATCTCCAAACGCCTCATGCTGGGCGAATGATTTGGTCATCCAATGCCACAATTTGAGCTGGGATTGAAACTGAAGAAGGGGTTGAACTGCGTTCATTGTAATTTTGCTGGATTGGGCGATTTTTAGGTCGCTTGCCTTTTGCGTTGCATTGTCTTTTGCGGATTTGGTTTGCTTGATTTTTTTGGAATTTGAAAAAGCAGTGCTACCGATACAAAATTAGCCGCCACTGCAAACGACATAAGAGTCTCACTGGGAAGCGGATCTTGCGCCGTGATAATATTACCAACTGCCGAACAAATCGTTATGCATAACCCAGCTTTGCGAATAAAGCAAAGCGTTGGATTGTCGTGAATCTTTTGGCTTTTATCTAACCAGATGCGCCAGAGCAAGAAATAAACGGCGCTAGCTGTGCAAATGTTAGCGGCGGCGTTGAGGAGGATGTTGGGCGTCCACATATTTTGAAACGATGCGCTCGACAACTCGAAGACCAGATACCCCAATTAAAAATGCGGTGGCATACTGAAACTCAGATCCGTTTTCCACATTCATCCACCGCAAAACCAGTGGCGTTAAATAATTAGCAGATGCTGCCCCCCCAAGAATGGAAATAGCCGACTGCCAAATTGTTTGTTTTTCGGCTCGCGCTGAGGTCGTTAGCAACGCTCCAAAAAGGCCAGCAATTGCTAATCCTGCGTCAATGCCGGCATCTTTTAGATTCATGGTCTCGTCTCCTTATGGCTAGCCCCGTAATAGTAGGCAGTCACCGCAGTCACAGCCCCGGTAAGCTGGCCCAGCAGCATGGTGAGGGTTTGATTATCCCACAGCTTCATGTCTCCCGTAAGGAGGCAACAGATGATTGTCAAAAAAGTTCCCACCAACGTAAGGGCCAAAATTGCAGGCACTCGCGAATTGGTTGCAACCTGCATGGCGCGGGCATCAGCTCGGTCTTGTACCGCCAGTTTCTCAGCCTCAATGCCCAGTTCTGCTAGCCTTTGCTTAAGCGCGGTGTCAGCGGCCTGCAAGGAGGCAATCTGCTCCGGCGTTAGGCTGTTGCTGGCTAGCGCCTTCTCTACGCTAGCTTTTGTCTTGTCGCTTAAACCAAGAGCGGAGCCCACGGCCTCAACGGCGACTCCACCGAGCGGCCCCCCGAGGCAGGTAGCGATTGTTGGTATTATTTTGCCTAGCCAATCCATGATTTCAAGAGTGCTACAGCAACCACAGCAATGGAAGGCAGAATGAAGTCTAGCAACCCCTTCAGTGTCCACGCCCGCGACTCGAGTCCGCCGAAGTACGGCATGTTCCGGCGATAGCCGTTGTAGTTCTGCTCGATGTTGCGGTATTCCGCTTGGGCGTACTCACGACCGATGAAGTAGAAGCTACCAGCAGCGGCACCAACCCACCAGTCACCGGAGACAAGGCCGATGACGGCTTGCAGGACGAGGGCGATGACTGGGTGGGCGAGATGGTTCACAGGTTGTTTGGTGAGTCGTCAGTGATAGGCAGGTTGTGGTTGCTGCCCGCAGGAGTGTCGTCGTCTTCACGTTGGAACTGCCGTTGAATTTGGCTGTTAATGCTGGCTATCAACGGAGCAGCAACTCTGTACGGAACTTCACCAAGAGCGGCATTGAGTACTTGGAGTTGTTCTTGGGTAAATGTGAGTGAAACAGTTTTCATTACGGAACAATATTTAGCACAGATCCATTTATCCAAATATCTCCAGAAACAAGTCCGGCAGAAGATGTTGGCAATCCAGACATATTTGCTTTACCAGTAAGCAAAAGTTTACCAAAAGCAGTTCCTGTATCTATTTTTAGATTCCCAGAAGAGTCTCCAAAAATTCGTGGTGAACTATATATAAAATCATTTCCAAAGAAAATTGCGTTTTTGATCCCAGTTGAAAGCCTTATCACAGTATCAGTGTAAGTCCCTCCAGTTGCATTTATGAGGCTTGCCATTGTTGCCCCAGATTGAGCTGCAAGTCCGGCTCCAGAAATTCCATCTATTACAATCCCATTACCCCAACTTCCTCCACCAACACCTCCAATTTGCATTGCTGGTGCTGATGTTGGTATTGTGAATATATTTAATACCAGCCCAATTGAGTTGCCGCTAATTGTTGTTCCAGATGCTGGGGCTATATCAATCTCTAATCCAACAAGTTTTGCGTTGTTTGCACCGGAGGCGTTTCTAGCAATAAAATTAGCAGCAAACACTGTGTCGTCAGTTGTTCTAGAAACACAATCAGATATTATTCCAACAACATCAGTATTTGTATTTTTGTTATTTGCAAATACAAACAAAGCAGTAGCAGGAGCTGAAGTTGTGGAATTATATCCAGAATCAAATGTTTTGCTGATTCCTTGAAATGTAAAAGATTTTCCGGTCCAGATTCCAGCTTCTCCCTTCAATGAGTATTCGGATTCTTCAACAATTCCCTCTATGCCCATAACTGATCCAGCAACTGCCGCTGCTTGGGATCGTGTTGCGGCTCCAGACCCAGATTGACGAAAAATGGTTCCTCCAGAAATAGAGCCAGTGCCAGAAGTGTATGCTCCAGACTCAAAAACAACACTAACGCTGCTCGTTAAAGTGATTGAAGAAGTAATTTTGTAGTTACCTGAAGGCAACACAACATACACAGCACCACTTGTAACTGCCGCCTGAATTGCCGCAGTATCATCAGCCACCCCGTCCCCCACCGCCCCGAACTGGAGTACTGAGACGATGCCGTTTAGCTTTGATGCGTTTTGAAAAGATTTGCTGCTCATAGTGTTAGTTATGCGTTTTTGACCGTCAAAAATAGAAGCTGATCACCTAGTGCTGCTCCTGTTGTTAATGTGATTCGTGTTGGAGTGCTTTCAGTAAAATCTGTGCCAGATAATAGCGCCATCCCGTTTCTGAACACAATCAGCGCGCCTGTCCCGTTAGGATACGTCATCGTTGTGAGGTTAAAAACAGTCTGACCAGCGGTGGCAGTAAGTACTTGGCTTAGGAACGATGCGCTAGTTTGGTTTGGTGCTATAGCAATTACAGCGGCGACAAATAGAAATTGATCTCCAGCAGCTCCTGGAGCATCAAGCACAATTTGAGTTGCACTTGTTTCGGAATAATCGCTAGACAGCAATAATAGCCCATTCCTATACACCTGAATTGAGTTTGTGTTTGGAATGTAGTTAATTGCAGACAGGTTAAATGTTGTCTGCCCTGAAGTAGCTGTCTGAAGTTCTACCCTGCTTGATGTTGGAGTGCCGGCAGCCGTTTCAACTTGAGACGAGAATACCAAAGCGTGGTTTCTGTTCCTGATCGTAATCGAGTAAAAGGCGCCTTGGATAAAGAACCTGCTAGGCGTCCCTTGTCTGCTTGGGTATCCACTAATAGTCCTCACCGGGTTGGCCGCAGGAATGGTCAATGCAGCGTCCCAGAAGATGTTTACAGGGGCTGTCTCTGGATTCAGGTTAGACTGGCCGATAAAGATGTAACCGCCCTCTAGCGGGGCTCCTGTCGTGTCAGTGAAGAATGGGAATGGAGATACGATGGAAGAGGACATTACTTGGACTCCTGTTTGGGTTCGACAGTTGATGAGAAAAATGTGGCGCGAGCTGCCTGCGGGATGTTAGCGGCATCTGCAAACTTACGAAAGGCAGAACTTTTTAAGACTTCAGCCTCAGCCTTGGGTGCGCCTGCCGGATATTTTACTGCCATTTCTTTGATCAACTTTTGGAATCCAGGAGACATTAAAAGCTCGTCAGCGGCCTGAAGTGGGGCAGTCTTTTTCGCCATCAATGCAGTGGTCACAGCCGTTGTTACAGCATATCCAATTCCATGTCCTCCCAGTCCAATTTGGCTTGCAAGAGCTTCTGCTGGAGTCCCAATGGCAACGCCAGTAGCTACATTTTTTGCAGCTTGAATAACCTTTTCCATTGGGCGTTCTACTATTTTCATCCCTTCAGCAATCCTTCCAGTGGAAATCTTTTCTGAAAGTCTAGCAGTGATGTATGTCGATAAATCTGCAAGTGACTGTAAGTTCCGCCGAGACTCAGCAGGAAGATTGCTCATAACCAGTGCTTTTGCTCTTGGATTTCGTTCAATCCCACGCCACCAGTTTGCAAAAGAATCAAAGTTTAATTCACCTTTTGCTTGTGTAAACTTTCCGAATGCCTGACTCAATCCAGTAGCCACAATGTCTTTTCTAAGTTCTTTTGGTGCAGTGTTTAATATTTTTACAAGCTGATCAACATCGCCTGCTGCAAGCACATTGGTGGCAGTCTGAAGCTTTCCAGAAAGGCTCTTATCGAGTTGATCTCCAAAAAGAGTCGTCAACCGATCTTCAAGCTGCTTCCGTTGAACCGTAAAAGCTTTGGCCTGCTGGCTCAACTCGCCCGCACCAACTGCTTCAGCAACGCGCCCAGCATCTTCAGATAAAAGAGCGTAGTATTTTTTGGCTAAACCAATTCCAGCATCAGAAAAAGGCCCCATACCGCGAGCTGCATCTCCAACTTCTTGGCGTCTACGTTCAAGAAGCGCGTATGTTGGCATTTTTACTCCAATAATTTTACCATCGGCATCATATATTCTTTTTGGTCGAAGATCATCCCGAATGGCTTGCTCCATTTTCCCGAGTTTATCAACTCCACCAAACTCAGATGCAGCCTTGTTGATTTCGGCCATCGTTGATGTGCTGGGAGCTGAAGTTTTTGCTGGAATAGTTTCTCTTAGTTTATTCCACAAAGCATCCTCAGAAGTTTTAAGAGCTTCGTGAGTGCCCTGCATTGTAGATTTCACTTTTTCGCTTAATCCTGCAAAATCTCTACTTCCACCAAGTTCTTCAAGAAGTTTATTTGCGCGATCTCCAAGGGCATAAAGTTGCTCTTTCTGTTGCACTCCAAGACGAGAATTTGGCGCAGAAGCTATTGCTTGCGCCAATTGTGCATACTGTGGATCTTTTGCTAAAAGTTCTGGAGACAACTCAAGACCAAGATCCGATGCGGCTTTCTGCATTTTTGGATCAGCAATAGCTTTTGCAGCAAACTCTTCCATTGCCGCCTTGTTGCCGCGAGCTGCTTTGATTGCGATCTCCGCTATTGGTATTGCTTCTTTTTGAGCCTGATACTCAGCTTGAAATGCCGGGGTTCCGATACCCACTCCCATGCCTCCAGCCATGCCTCCAGCCAGACCTGCTCCAAACTGAGCAGCAGGCCCAAGGCCAGCTTCTTTGGCTGCCTGTGTGCCCAATGCCGCTCCACCACCTATTGCCATCTGGGTAGCAGGTTGAGTTGATATGGCTTCTCCCACAATAGCGGGCACCGAAGATAAAGTTGGAGCTGCTGCCATTAATGCTCTTCCAATTCCGACACCAGATGCCGCTTCTGCTATGCCTTTTGTAGTGGCCTGTACAAGCCGTGCTGCCTCCGTGTCAGCTTGTGGAACCCCTAAATAAGTCAAAAAATGCTGCATAGCCTCATCGGGCCTGCTGTAGTTTGTTCCAAATGTCTTGTTGATTTTGTCTACGGCTGCGCCTGCCATTTCAGACTGAGCAATTCCCATTGCTCCAGCGCCTGCAAAAAATCCAGGGATAGCTCCAATGCCAGCAATCGGAGCGCCTAATGCTGCACCAATTGCTCCTCCGGCAGCAATCGGACCAGCGCCACGAACAGCGCCGCCAGCTATCTGCGCGGCTTGGGATGGCTGCGGCTCAATATTGCCGATAGGTTTTTCAAGCATTCCTGCATGCTCTATGGGAGCATTCGATGCCTTTTGTTGGTTATACAACGCCATCAACTCAGCATCAGACAGCTTTGACAGATCCTGAGGCTGCGCCTGTACTGGCTGCTGTTGCTGCTTATACAGAGCCATCAACTCTGCATCTGAAAGTGTAGACAGATCAGCCATATTACTTCAAAAGTCCGCGTCTGCGAAGTTCAGCTTCAAGTGGATTTGCACCAGCAGGAGGTGCAGGATTCCCCGGCTCATTCGCGCCACCAAACACCTTGACGGCACCAAGCTCCTTTTTGCGCTGCGCAAGAAAGTCGTTCAGAGTGGTGCCTTTGCTGACTGGAATACCTGATACTTCGCCATCTTTTGTGGCTTTTCCGTTCGTGTTAAATGTTGAAACAAAATTCGCTTTATCGGACTCAAGCTGAGTCTGCCTATCAAAAGCAGAAACCAAAGCATCAAGATACTCAGCTTTTCTTTGAGGACTGTCGTATTTTCCAGGAACCGTTCCGCCTACTGTTTTTAGTTCCTGCACATTCATGTTTCCACGAGTGCTGTCTCTTAGTGATTTAAAAAGATTACTCGTCACAAGTTGATCAAACCCAGTAAGAAAATTAGAAACTTCATCTTGCGCTCCAGTTACAGATTTCCAAGCTTCTTTACCCATTAAAGTAAATTTTCCAGAATCCATTTTTGATCTCAAGGATTCTAGTTCACTTCTTAATGACTGTGCAGTTTCGGATATCTTTCCATAAGATTGAGAAGCGGTTGTTGCTGCATCTACAATATTGGTCACGGGACGGCTCATAGGCTTTCCGTTCTCGATTTCTTGAGACATCTTAACTGCCGCCCATTGTTCTTTCATGGCCTTGGCTTGCGTCTCTTTAATGTCTGCTTGAGTCTTAGAAATATCGCTCGCCCCCTTTAAGGCTTTTGTCGTCAAATCCCATTTTGCGGGATCTGTATTGAACAAAAAGTTTGAAGCTTGAAGTGCTGCAGATGCTCCGGTCGGATCATTGTCCAAAGTGGACTTGGCTCCATTTAAAAATGTCAAAGAAGCCTGAGCAGCTTGATCTGCTGGGTTTTTATCAACCGCTGCTTGTGCTCCCGCAATGTAGTTATCCAAAGAAGACTTGGCTATATCGGGCTTTCCAGCGTTGACAGAAAGCATTACTTCCGAGGCTGCATTGCTTAATGTGTTTGCGGTTTGAGGCAAATGCTGGAACAGACTGTTCATTGCAGAAAAAGACTGTGGGTCTATTGCTGCTGCTTTCATCGAAAGGCTTTTCAGTTTATTGGCATCCCAAGATGTGGGATCTTCGGCAAGTTTTAAGGCTTCATTCTGATAAGCCGCAATATCTTGATTCTTGCGTTGAGCTTCTGCTGTCTGAATTCCTAAAAGATTGGTTGCCGCACCAGAATGAGCAGCCGCTGCTTGTTGTGCAGCAATGCTGGCTTGAATTTGCTGAAGCTCAAGAGGCTGTTTCTGCTGCGCGAACTGCGCCTGCTGCGCCTGAATGCCAGCCTGCTGCTGCGCTATCTCACCCTGCTGCTGTAGCCCCTTGAGCTGCTGGATGCCCAGCAGGCTCTGCAGGAAGTTCTGCGCCGGAGGCTGCGGGATGTTGATGCTGTAGTCGTATTGTCCAGGCATATTATTGTCCTGCTAAATCTGCTAATTGTGCTGTAGTCCATCCAGCGCCAGCAGTGTTGCCTCCGCCAAAAAGACTTCCAAGACCAAAACTTCCTGCGCCTGTTGTTCCACCTTTTCCAAGAATGCTAAGAAGCGAAGCATTTTGGAATCCACCGGTCAATGCGTTCGAGATGGCACCCATGCCTTGCGCTTGAGCATTGGCTGCGCCAATAGTTCCAGCGGCCTGTGCGGCGCCTTGGCCCACCATCAGATTGCCGATGTTCTGTGCTGATTGCTGTCCTGCTGCCGCTGTGCCTGCCGCCGAGGCTTGTCCAACGCCAAGCAGATTCTGAGCAGAGGTCGATCCAAGGCTTGTAAGCCCTGCAAGCTTGCCATACTGAGACTCAATGAGCTGATTCAAGAGCGCAGGACGGAACTGCCCTAATGCCGCTTGCACGTTGCCGCCGCGAAGTCCTCCGGTTGCTGATGCGTTCTGGAGAATGCCTTGTTCGCCTTGCTTTGCGAGTTCTTGAAACTGGGCGGACTGTTTGATCTGTTCAATTGCTGCTTGCTGCTCTGCATTGCCTCGAAGTCCAGCAAGCCCCTGCATCCCTTGAAGAGCACCGGGTCCAGCTTGGATGTACGGCTGTGTTAGATCAGGTTTACCTGCCTCAACATACGGCTTCAAAAGAGCTTGGATGGCATCAAACTGCCGGCGTTGCTCTTCGATTGCTTGCCCCTGTGCTGCTGCCTGTGTGTTTGCGGCAGAAGTTGCAGCAGCGGCAGATTTATCACCAGAACTTTTGCCAATTAAAGCACTTCCAATTCCGGCCACTGCTCCAATTGTTGCTGTTATTGGGTCTGGCATACAAATTCCTTTCGATATGACTCAAAATCTTCTCCGTAGAGTTTCATAACATCAGATGATAACTCGATGGCTTTATCTGTTCCATGACAAAGCTGCACTGCAATCATGCAAAGATCGTAGAACCCAGCGCGCCACGCAAACGACATAGCTCCAGCATTCCAGCTTCGTTCAGCAAGATCACTTGCCTGCCACTTGAGGATATTCACCGCCACAATCGGCAGAAGCGTAGCCGCATTTGCCGAGAAGAAGTGGTTCAGCGGCATAGCCACAAGCGTGTTCCAAATGCACTTATCGAGATCCTTGCGCTGCACACCGTCGCCGTCTGCAATATCGTCGAAGACCTGAATGGCATCAAACATCATCATCAGCCACTCCACGGCAGAAGCAGGCAACTGGAAGTGTTCTTCCAGATTCTTTCTTAGCCATATCGTGTCATCTGCCATTATGTCACTTCCCTCCCGGAGGCTGCGATTGTGAGCGAGGTGGCCGTACCGGCCAGCGTCGAGATGAAACCACCGGACTCAAGAACTTGCCCTACCAGCTCGGGGCACAGATAAGTTTCCCCAGGGACAATGGAGCGAGTCTTCACAATCAAGTTTGCCGTACCAGCAGAGCCAGCCAAAGCCACTAGGTTCACGCTAAAGGTCACGTTCATTGTGTTGGTATTCGTGACCGTGAATTTGTCGATGATGGCCTTGCAGTTCGTAGCCGTGTACTGCGTAGTCTGCGCGGCTTCGGCCTGCTTGGGCGGGATGATGTTTTTGACGGTGACTGCCATATTAAGAAATGTTGTCGGTAACAGTAAGAATCACAGAAGGGATCGAGGGGACCGGTGAGCTTGCTGCCGAGGCAAATATCTGGCAATCCGTGTCATCCGTGCTCCACATCAACTCAAAGTAATCTCCGGCGTTGATAGGCAGCACAAAGTTCCACGCGGCAACCGTCTCTGCGTTGTTGCCTTGGATACGAATCTTAGTAGCAGAGTAAGGGATGTCAACTCCGTTCACACGGCACCAGATGTAAACGGCCCCCACGCCACCTGTGGTTTTTTCAAGCTGCGCCGAGAATTGAAAGTTGTAGTAGCCTTCCGTATCGATGTAGATGCGGCTTGTAGGTGTTCCGGTGTACACACCAAACGAAATGTCGGTCGCGTTCAGCGTCATTCCATACGCCGTGTTAATGACTGCCGCCGTCTGAGTGACCGTGCTGTGGAATGCGCCGTACCGCTTGCGCCGAACCTCGTTGATAACCGGAGGCGTCACATCAAGCTGAGTAGCGACCGGTACGGTTGGCGGAGCAATATCAAATCCCTGAGCCACGCTTGAGTCTGGAGGCGCCAAAGCCAGTAATTCCACTGCATCAGCTAGTCTCGCTATAGCGGACACCGCTTGCTGTGCCCTAGAATCGGCATTCTGTGCGTTTATAGAGGCTTCTTCAACCAAGGTAGTGTTTTGATTGACCTGAGACGGAACAACATCAAAAAGCTGCTCAAAAGCTCGGATCGCTCGCTGCGACGGCAGGAACTTGGCAAGCTCAGATCGAAGTAATCTGTTTGGGCCGTCCATATCAAACAGCAAGCGGTTCTACGCGGACCTCAAGTCGCGCCACAGCAAGTTGCGCGTCACTGGTTCCCCGGAATCGTTGTGAGCGCCATTGCCGCATACGACCCTGCTGAAGCCAAGACAGACGTTTACCGCGCTGCCCTGTCTTACCGGCCTTGCAAACACGTTCTTGGCTCCAAGTTACGCCGTCGGTGGTGTACGATGTCCAGATACTGGGATCGGCGCCAAAAGTGGCGTTCCCAGTCAGGGAAACCAGCTCCAGCTCGTGGAAAATCAAGCCATGGCTTTCATTGTACAGAATCATCGTCTCAAAATCCCAACCAACAACTTCGCCCCAATGAGAGGAAAGCGTGTCGGTGGCATTTCCAAAATTGACACTTTTTGTGTCTCCTACAATCCACTTGTTGTAAATCCAGATAAAGTTGCGTGCCCGGTACTGAGCTTTCCCCACCACACTGGTTGTCATCGTGTACCAGACTGGGGTGCCAGCCTTGGCTGAACCTGCCCCGTCAAACGCAAGCGTCTGATCCGGCAAGTGGATGTACATGTGCCGAAAATCTTTATCCACACGAGACTCCATATGCACCTGAGAAAGTTCCTCCTCGGTGTACTCAGCAAGAATCTGGTCCACTTCCCTGCTTGAAACCTTTGCAGCTATTCCACCATTAATCATCCAGACTGCCACGGATTCGTTTCTGCCACCGCCCAAGAAAGCGATGGTATCCATGAACAAACAGCAGGCATTAGTGCCCACGACTCCACGCTGGATCTGGGCGCCTTCAACGCGCTGAAACGGAAACAAGCTGCCACCCACGTTGTTGAACACTTCAATGGTGTTTCGGTTGAGCGCATAGACCTCGTTCTTGACCTTCATAAGAGCCACGATTGGATCAGGGTCTGCTTCAGAAGAACCGTATTTTAGTGGGTTTACCGCAAACGGATTATCAAGATCGGTCACCACCAAATAGGTGCCGTCAGTGGTCATAAAGTACCCGTCTACCCACACAAAATCAATCACTGTTCCAAGATCAACATCAGTAACCTGTTGAAGACCGGCATTTGGCTTGTACAGAAACAACTTTCCGCTGGAAGCCACTGCCAGATAATCAAACGAGTAGTCAAACGTGACTTGTCCCGTGCCGCCTACGTCTCCAATGACGGTAACGACGTTAGTGCTCGAGATCGACACCAATTTGGTGCCCATGACGCGGTAGAGCAGACCATTCCAACTGATCGCACCTCGATCTATGCCGGGGCCTGCCCCGAGAGCTACAAGCCCATCCCCAGGGCGGAAGTACCCATCAGAAATACCTTGCTTCTGGATAATCGGCACCATGTTGCGCGGGTACTCCACGCGGAAGTCACCGATCCCATTAGTGTAGATGCCGTTGAGGATGGGGATCTGCATTATTGCGGATGAACTTGTTGTTCAAGAGCCGAAATTCTTTGAGCAAGCGCATCAAGCTGGGCCGAAAGGCCGGTGACTTGTCCAATGCCGTGCGTGTGTGATGCAGCAGCAAAATCAGCCACATTTGAACCTAAAATATCTCCACATCCAATAAAATCAAGTGGAGTGTGCTGGTGATCCACAATTGCAGCACCAATCGAGGCCGGGCTGATAGCATCTGCCTGACCAGCGGCGTGTGTGCCTGCGTGAGGCGCTGCGATGGCTAGGATCTTGCGGACAATACCAGTCTTCAGCTTGGTCCAAAGTGAACCGTTTGATGGGTCGATGGCAAGCTCTCTAACCGCTACGTCTGACGGACTTGGGGCAGAGCCGTCGTTTACTTTATTGTTCAACAGAATAGTTGGCATGGATTTCATTTAGCACTAACCCAAAACAAATCAAGCCGCCGGATTGGACAGCGGCTTGATAGTGACTTGGTTAAGTCCAGCCAAAGGCAGCGTTAACTTCTTCCGATGTATTATAGCCAGTAGTGCTCAACAGGATTCCTTGATCGTATCCATAATAAAGGCCGTCAGATTGCTTTGCTGATCCATTGAAATATGCATACATTGTGCCTCTATCAAAGAAATACCAGCGAGTTGTGCTGGGATCTTTGTATGTTGTGTAGTCCTCAGGAGATTCACTGACAACTTGTCCCAAGATATACAAGACACCACTGCGTCCTGCTGTTCCGTTTCCTAGGCCGTTAATGTTTTGATTTTGAGCAACTGCATCTGCTTGATACACATATGATGTTGCCAATGCTCCATTAAACCATTTTCCGCTTTGCGAGCCAAGTCCTGTGTACTGATTTACGCCAGTGTTTACAATAAGCCAGGCCTCAAAAACAGTCTGCGAATAAGCGTCAAAGTCTGCTCGCGCATCAGCTTCCGAGCCATACTCTGTTGAGTTGTATGCCCACTGTCCATAGTGGCTTGCCGCTGAATCAACTGCAATGCCATTAGACATCACAAACTGAGTTACACCAACATTGGTTGCAAGCCACCCCGCATAGTTAAATTGGCTATCAATTGCGTCTCCCTGATTATTAAAGGGGCCATTGTGCATGTAAAACCACTTGTCGTAATTCACTCCAGCTTCAGTGTATTGCTGCACGGCCTGCATTCCATCTGGAAGGGTGCCATTTCTTGCGGCGATCCATGCTTCAAATGTGGAGTCGGTTACAGTTCCAGAAACGGTTCCGTTGTTCACTGCTGTGGAGGCAAACGAAGCATTTCCACTGACTGTTGCGCCTGCCTTGTTTTCGGCAGTGCCTTCAAACACAGCATTGCCAGTCACTGTCCCGCTGTTCGCGGACCCATCCTGAAATGTCACGTTTCCGGTGACAGTGCCAAAGTTTTCTGAGCCGGCGCCAAAAGTGGCGTCACATGCGATTGAGATAGATGGATTCATAATAGAAAGAAAAAAGAGCAGGGATGGCCGGTATTTAGCCAGCCACCCCGCAGTTGTGTTAGCGATTAAACGCCACGCCATTGAGCGTGACGATACCTGTTGTGCCGCTAACGGAACAGGTCAAGTTAGCCGAAGGATTTGCCACCGAGGTCAACGTCAGATCATTTGATCCAATATTGATGCTCTGCGGCTGCGTCCAAGTGTCTAGGTCGGCAGACCCAGAACTTAGTAGCGTTACGTCAGTGGTTCCGCTTGGAAGCTGCGTTGCCGCCTGAGTCCGGGCGCTGTCGCCAGACCAGTTAGCAAGCGTGCCCCAATCGTTACCAGAGCTGGCGTAGAAGTAGGCCCCGATCACGGGAGTGGTGTTGCCTCCACCACCCCCGCCATTAAAACCCGAGAACGTGCCTCCGTCCAAAGTGCTGTTCTCAGTAAGAATCACACCTGAATCAGTAGGAACCGAACCTGCGCCAATACTGCCACCCGTGATGCTCACGTTGTTAGCATTCTGCGTAGACATCGTGCCCAAGCCAGCAATCGAGCTTTCTGCGCTGGAAAGACGAGAATCAAGATTCTGTCCTTCAATCGTGGAAACGCGAGTGCTTACTCCGTCGATTTCGCCCTGAAGCGTTGTCTGAGCAGAACTAACAGCGGAGCTGACTTTGGAGTCAACTTCAGCAGAAGAATCTACACCGAGGTTCGTACGGGAAATTGCGGCATCAGCGAGATCGCTGAGGTTAGCGGACTTCTTCACCGAAGCGTCAGCGCCAGCCTGTGCTGTCGCAGCAGCCGAAACAGCAGAGTCCGCAGTGGACTGAGCAGTCGTGATGCGGCTGTCGAGGTTCTGGTTTTCCAGCGTGGTAACGCGGGAAGAAACTCCAGCGATGCTGGAAGCTAAAGCGGTAGCAACGTCCGAGCCAGCGGCCAGGGCGTCAGCAATTTCCTTTAGGGTATCGAGCGTCGAAGGACTCCCATTGATCAACGCGGCAATTGCTGCGTTGGTGTAGGCATCGGAGGCGCTTTTGGAGGTGCTGATTTTGCCGTCAACTTCAGCGGAGCTATCAACAGACAGGTTGCTGCGAGCCGAAGACACATTGGCAAGATCACTCAGGTTTGAGGCGCTTTTAAGCGAAGCATCTGCTCCGGCCTGAGCCGCAGAGGCTGCGCTTGTTAGCGTATCAAGAGCGTCTTGGAGACCAGTAACGTCAGAGATAACGTGGGAGTGTACCGCACGAGCAAACGCGCCAGCACTCTCAAAGGTAAGGATTGTTCCATCATTCTTTTTGATGAACAACTTACCATCAGCAGTGTTAAGCGCGATTTGCCGCAAGGGCAACTCGGCGGACGTAGGGACAACGCCAGATGTGGCGCTGTATTTAAGCAGGAATTGATTGGCCATATTTTATTTTTTTACTGAGTTTGGGTGTTTACTTTTCTGAGGGAAATTAGAATGTAGTCAAAAGCACTCGCTTCCAGACATTTGTAGCGGTGCACACATATAGCCAACTGCCCGCGTTATCCACAGCAATCTGGCCAACCTGTCCGCTTGAGGTTGCAGTGGCGGGAATAGCAACATGGTTTGTGTTAGTTGTGCGTACGCCTGCTGCGTTCGTCAAATACATCTGATCGTTAAACCACTCAACGTAATGCGCTACTGGAGTTGTTACCAGTGCAGCACCTGCCTGAAACTGAAACGGAACATTTGTTGTTGAGTTTGCAAGAAAGCTTTGCCGTCCTGTAAATTGATTGAACCCCGTAATTGCGTTTGCAGTCCTATAACTCACCCGAATCACTGTGATTTGAGATGTCCCAACAGTTATGTCTGCGTTTGCGGTGGTATTAAAAAATGCCATCACATAACCAGATTGGCTTGCGCCAAAACGAGTCATGTACATTCCATTTCGCGCCGTACCTGTAAACCAAGCTGGACGAGTAAAAACAGGTTGAACGCCTACCGCTCCAAGAGTTGTTGCCTCCCAAAAACCATTTTGTTTTGTGTCAGCTTGTAGGGTAAAAGCAATAATGTCGCCTAACGCAATTGTGTAAGAGTCCGCAGTGAACACTCCCGTTGAGGTCACGGTAAGAACATTACCTACCATTGTTGCCCCAATAACACCTGCTGTCTGCGCCTCAACCATCCGCATCCCAACTCCAAGGCTTGAGATGGCAGCTTGAGCCGTGGTTGATGCAGTGCCGCCGTTGGCAATTGCCACGGTTCCGGTGACATTAGATGCCGTTCCGGTCGTGTTCTGGTTCAGTGTTGGCACATCTCCGGCCTGAATTGCGGACATGGCCACATTAGTACCGTTTCCACGCAAGAACTGCCCAGAAGTAGTTGCTCCAGCCAAGGCATTAATTGCAGCCTGCTGTGTACTTGCTCCCGTGCCTCCACGATTGACGGCAACAGCAACTCCATTCCATGTTGCGTTTGTGATTGAGCCAGGGTAATCGAGCGTATTGGTGCTCCAAGTTACATTGGATGGAGCTTGTTCATGTCGCTCCCATGATCCTGCTGCGATGGAGTTAGACAGCAGGGAGACTGCTGAGAATCCACCAGAAGGAATGGTAGCAATAAGCGTGTTAGAGTTGTTGTTGACGAGAATTGATCCGCTGCTCTGATTGTTGTTGAACAAGTAGACAACGCCATTTTGAAGCGTAGTTGCATCAGGCAGCTTAATTGTCTGACCACCGGAACCCGTGACTAAATAACTTGGAGCAGAAGCAACAGTCAGCACAACTTGAGTGCCAGATGCCGTGATGTTGCTAAAGCCTTCAATAAGAGAGTTTGCCGTGATGTTCTGATTTGAATCGCGAACAACTACATCACTTGACACTGAAAGTGTGCGGTTTGCGCTTAAGTCACCGCCACCAGTAAGACCAGTCCCAGCAGAGATCGTGGTAGTCGAACTAGGAACCCCAAGTGACGTTCTTGCAGCAGCCTTGTCTGCTGACTGCATGAAAGAATCAATATCCGTTGATACCGTTAGATTAGCCATATCGCGTTAGGGTCTGATGTAAAATGAAGTTCCATCGGGCCGGTTGTAAAATGCAACTCCATCTGGACGATGATACGAGTTCGTCACTGGTGGGGGTGTTGCACCGCCCGCAGTGGCCGGAACCTTCGATCTGCGTCTGGAATAGAACCGTATCATTTAGAGTCCGCGTCCCAAGATGATATGCAGAGATCCGGTCCCACCCGGAGAGATATAAGCCACGACGTTGTCGTCGAGCGTCTTCCCAAGAGAAACCTGAGAACCGGCCACAACAGGGTAGTCTTTGGTGCTGGCTGTTATTGTATCAGCCGAAGATCCCACACGCACATACACCGTGGTTGTTCCAAGGTTTGTAAGCACTACAGACTCGGACGTATTCGGGCCAAAATTAGTAAATGCACTAGAAGCTCCAGGTGCTACTGTGACTCCGCCGTTGTAAGCTGGTTGAAAAGGGATTTGCATAAACGTAGTTACTAGGCGACCCGATACCAGTTCTTGAGAATCGGTTCAAATTTAAGAGTAAAAAATCCGTTGGCAGCAAGCGAGCTAGGCGCCCCAATCACATTGCCGCCGTTGCCGTTGATTGTCAATGTTCCTACCGATTGAGTGCAATTTACAAGCACTTCTTGGCCTTCAAGAACATTAAACACCGGAGGCAACGTGATTGTGCCGGTGGCAAAGCCTGCTGTAGGCGTAATAATCAACCAGACGCTGTTGCTTTCAGATTCAATCGGAACAGACCATCCGGTGGATGATGGAGCAAAATACTGCAGCGTTTTATAGGGATTTACCGTTCCGCCACCAAACTCAGGATTAGCATTGTTAATGTAATCCACCAGAGTCCCAACACTTGTACGGTAATCTTGAGCGTTGACATTCACCGCAAAGTAAGTCGATGCGGTAAGCTGATCCAGCAGTGAAAAGCGTTCAATAGCCATACTAAGGAGAGTTTCTGAATTGACCCTGGTCGTTTGGCAACAACTGGATCGGATTTTCGTTGGGAATATCTACAAATACACGCTCTGTGCGCTTGTATCCAGCACCAAGTGGTAGCGTTCTTGGGTATTGCATCTCAAATGGCATCGCGGCCTGTACGAGAAGCTGGTCATACAACTGTTTTGCTAAAGCTTTTGTCTCAGGAGCAACAACTTTGCCGTAAGAAGGCGCCAACCGAACCGCTAGATTGAGCACAAGAGCCTCATTTGCCTGCAAAGGAGTGTCAATCTGCTCCTCCATGTGGCTGTTATTGGGTGTCACAGGCAGCGGATACCCAATCTTGATGTTCTTGGCATACCAAGAGCTGACCATCAGATCCATACGGCGCACGGCACTCATAAGTTGATCAGGAGTTAGGTCGAAAATGTACGACGCAATCCCAATCTCCTCAAAAGCCTGCTCCAGAATCTGTTTTTTGGTCCAGCCCATGTTATTTCAGTGCTTCTTCAATTAGTTGCGAAAGTCTTTTGTCAGAATAGCGACCATCAAACTTAATTCCAAGCTCAGTAGCCTTGGTTTCAAGTTCTTTTCGTGTAGGAGGAGCAGAATCGTCCAACACAGGCTCAGAAACAGGCTCCACGGGCTTGGAAACGAGTGTTTCCGCAAATGACTTTGACTTTGATGCCTCAATGGCTTCTCCATGATTTAAAAACCAGCCTTCTAAAAGTTTTTCGGACAACTCTTCAGCATTCTGAACCACCAAAAGATCAAAAGTCCCGCCATTGCCTTGATGCTTGCCTTTGCCTTTGTAAACGAAACAAGGAAATTCACTCATTTCTTTGGCTTTTTAGCTTCAGCTTTGACCTTGCGTGCTGTGCTTAGAGCAATTGCAATTGCTTGCTTCTGAGGCTTTCCGGCGTGCATCTCTGTCGAGATGTTTTTGGAAATCGTCTTTGGTGAGTATCCCTTTTTTAGTGGCATAAGGACTTGATACACAAAGGGGAGAGCGGAGTCAACCGCTCTCCCCCAGTGAAGCCTAAGTTTAGGCAGACTGACCGAACAGGATGATCCCGCTCATTTCAGGCTGCTTGTTCACAACACCAAAGAGGGTATCGAGACGATACTTGATCTTCATCGTGTTGATGTCGTAGAACTTCTGCATGACCAGTTCGATGCCTTGGTCGGTAGAAGCGCGGATGACATTGACGCCAGCGTCCGAAGGCACTGCGTAGCGACCGGGCAGGATCTCAATCGCATCTTTCTGCCAGAAACAGTTGATGAATCCAGCGGCTGTGTTGAGCCAAACGATTGCGCTGTTGGCCGCCTTCGTGTTGACAACGCAGTTCTGATACTCAGCCGAAGCGGGAGCGTCAACTTGGTTGGAGATGATCGGAGGAGTGATCTGGAGGTGCGTGCCGTCAACCACCGCAACAACGCGGAAGGTCTTGAGCTGACCCGTGCTCTGCTTGGTGATGTGATGCACAGCTTCAACAGCAGCGATGGTGAACGCATCACCGGGCTGCACGTAGGTCGTCTGAGACACAGTAATGGTCTGGAAGCGGTTATCAACGTTAAGACGCTCGCTTGTAGTAGGCGAGGTCGTAACGGCTTTAGGCACCCAGTAGTTACTAGCCGAGTCACGAGTATCAATCGTAATGGCACCACCGGAAGCAGCACCGATACGGTTGGCGTAATCCAACTTGTAGGTGCCAAAGCTAGCAACTTCACCAACAAACGACTTCTCGTAACCAGTCAAGGCTTTGCCGGCCAGCGTCTGACGGGAAGCCAGATTGCTTGCCATCCCGTTGTAGTCACGGGTGGAGAGAGCCAAGTAACGGTCTTCAAACTGCACACCCTGTTCGTTAAAGATGGCCTCACACTGAGCGACGTCATCGTAGCCGGTAGCCGCCGTGGTACGCTTGACAACAAGCGAGCCCAAGGAAGAAGCCACGTTCAACGTCTGCACGTTGATGTCAGAAGCGAGCTTCTGTTTGGCTGCATTGCCGAGGCGCTGCTCTTGGAGAGCGTCACGAAGTTCAGTAGCCGTCATGATCCAAGGCACAGAACGGTTGAAACCGATCTGCGAAGGAACAGCAAGCTGCGTGTACTGGCTGAAGTTATCGGTCTGATCCGTACCTGCAAAGGAACGGCTAATGTAAGGCTGTGGCCTCCAGATCGTGTTGTTGGTGCGCTCCATCATCGTCTGATCCGTATTGTAGATCGAGACGTTGCGGGACATGACAAGTGCGTCCTGGAACCCCTCAAGGAGGTTTTCAAACGCTACGCGCTCTTCCTTAGAAAAGCTGTTATAGCTGATTCCGGCTGGTGCGGGTGCGGGCATATATTATTAAGATTAAGATTTTAACTGCTTTTTGAAAGCCATAACTTTAGTGTAATCCCCGGTACGTGCGGCTTCATCACGCAACCGTTCCAACTGAACGCTGGAAGAACCAGATCCACTATTGCTTACAATTCGTTTTTCGGGAGGCGGGAGTTGTTTGCGAGTCACACTCAGTTGAGTTTCGAGTTTCGCTACCGCGAACGCGAACTGAACTGGGTCAGTAATCTCTGCCAGTTCCTTGGCCTTCTTTGGGTTTTTGCCTAGGGCATAGACCATTACGGCGGGATTCTGGGCGCCTTGAAGAATAATGCCTTGCTGTGTTACGCTCAGACTTTCGAGTACAGCTTCCTCGGCATCTTGGAAATCAGATACTTTCAACCCAGTCTTAGACTGGTTGTAGCCTTCCAACTTCTTCTGCCAAGTCTCCTGCTCGGCTTGCTGTTTGGATCTTTGCTTGGCTTCAGCCTCATCGGCTTGACGCTTGCGCTCGAACCAGCCAGCAAGTTCGTTCTCAAACTTGTCTGAATCGTAATCGCATGCTTCAAGTGTTGGTTTTTTACCGAGAACAACAGGATTATTCTCTGCTGCCGGCATTACCATCTTGAGCTTTTCCTCGAGTTCACGCTTCTCGCGTTGTAACTCTCGGTAGCTTTTCCTCAAGTTCTTCACCCATTCGGGTGCTTGCTTCTCTTCCTCTTCGGGAGGTGGCGATTCTCCTTTGATACTGATCACAACTTCTTCCGCTGCTTCCTCCGTTTGCTGCTCAGGCTCCGCTTGCGCGGCCTCTGGCTGGTTTAGGAGTTCTTCAGTTTCCGCTGTTGCTATGGTATCTTCTGCCGGTTCGTTTGTATTCATGTGGGATTCGTGTCCCAAATGCAAGTCTTATTGCATCTGGGGTGCCGGCTGGGTAAGCCGGTCAGCCAGCGCGAAGATCCGTTCTTGATCTGCCATGCTGACTTTTGAAAGTGTCTCGGTCGTCTTCGCCCGCGTCTCCTCGGCCTTGGCCACAGACAGAATACTGTCAGCCTGTGCCTTAGCGGCCTGTGCAATGGCCTGCTCAGAGGCTGCCTGCAAGTATTGCGCCTGCGGGTCAGGCTGGGCGTTCTGGGCTTCTTGAGCGAGTTGCTGGGCTTCTGCTTCAGTAGGCTTAAGCACACCCATCTTCAGTAGCTTATGCCGGAAGTAGTCGCGCACGTCGCTAATGCCTTCGCCTTCCATGTTCAGCATCGCCATGGCCGAGAGCACCTGGGTCATCTCAGGGTCTTGGGTGAGCGTCATCATGTCCGTGAGCGCCCGTACCGTAGCCTGCCGCTTGGTTTGGCTAGAAGGGCCTACAAGAACCTCCACGTCGTAATCCGCATCAGACAGATCGTTCTCGTACTCAATCTCGCCCTCGTCGTTGACCACCGGTTTCATTAGTTCCACCGGCTGCATCTTGCCGCTGCCAGTCACTGACTTCATCTTACGGCCCTGCTCAACAAAGATGTCGCGTGCGATAGAAAGCCACACTTCCCCGCACCGCTTGATGGCCTTGCTCATGTTAGACATGTACACAAAGGTCTGCATGTCAAGCCGTTGCTGGATTAACTCAACCGTCTTACCGCTCAGATGGCTCACCATCTTGTCTCCCTGCTGAGGGGAGCCGAGAATTTCCTGCATGTCGGCCTCTGTAATCTGGAGCAGGGCCGCCATGGACGGCGGGATCGACGGAGGCTTCGTGTACGCCACAGGCCCACCGGGGGCGGGGTTGCCGTTGGCATCCGTAATCGGATTAATCAACAGGTACGGGTAATTCTTGAGGTTGTCCTCAGCCCACATAAGCTGATGACCGGCGACTTGTTCAGGCAAAAGGATAGGTTTCTCCATCGCGGAAAGAGCCGCAATCTCACCGAGTTTGGACAACTGCATGTTCTTAAGACGCTGTGCGTCTTTAGCAAGCCGCACATGTCCCATACACCGCTCTACATTGTCCACAAACCAACGCTTGCCGTACACTGGTATAATCGGGATGCACTTCCCAGCAATGTACCCGCAGTCTTCAAGGATCTTGGCCCCCGACATGATGTACTTGTGAACCTTCTTGGTCTTCACTTTCTTGCGACGCACTTCTTTCCAGCCAATTGCCAGCATCTCCTCTTCCTTCATCTCAACCTCATCTGGCCGCAGGCTCTCTTCCTTGCCGTCAATACTGCGGTAAGTACGGACTTGCTCCGTGACTTCCTCAATCTTGTAGTACTCGCAGACGTACACAACGCTGGGTGTATACCAGTCGAACTGGCTGCGCGTGATGGTCTTAGGCCACGTAGAAGGGTCGTCGTTCCACTCTTCTTTGTAAGCCGAGTACGTCATGCTCGTAAGCACAAAGCAGCGTTTAGCGTCTGCCTTGTCTTGGCGCTTTGCGCCTAAGTCAAAATACACGCTAGTATCTGCGTCAAAGATCGGCTCGATACAAACGTGCTGCCTGTCGTCATCGGGGTCTTCGTCGTTGGAGTACTCGGTGCGGAGCCTCCACGCGCCAAAACCGCCCATCACAGCTTCTTCAAAGGCGTTGTCATAAGCTTCTTCCGCCCCGGAGGACTGCTCATCCGCTCTGTACAAACCGGCACACGTCTCTGCCAGCTTATCTTCTTCCTCCCCCTCACGAGACACAAAGTTTACCCCGATCCGGTTGTTGCGGTACTCGTTGATGATCCGTTGCACCGCCATGTGCACCTTGTTCACCTCAAATCGCGGCTTGTTTTCAAACTGATTCCCAAGCGGTCCTTCCCACTGCGCCCCAGATAGCGAACAAAACCGTCGGTCCTGCATGCAGTTCATTCGCTCCTGATACAAAGCAGATTGAACTTGATCAAACTCGATTCGGGCTTGCTGGTGTACTTCGTAAAGGTCGTCTTTCATCGTTTAAAGAAATTGATAATCGGCATCGTAAGCATACTGCTTTTTTTGCCGGAATACTTGCCGGGAATCGCAGCCCTACCTAAACCACTTACCATCAAATACCGTGTCGCGTCCATCAAATGATCGTTATCTTTCACAACACGGCCCTTCTCATCTCGCCGATAAAGCCGAAACTCATTCAACCAATTCTTCAAGCTTGGGAATACCCGCAGCTTTTCTGCGGACATTGCCTGCCATACCGTGTACAGCCCACTCTCCACAGAGTTCTGGGCCGGTACAATGTCCAATCCATGCCGCCGATACATTCCCAGAAGCTGCTGCCCATCAGTCTGCGCTCTTCCCCTTGAGGCCGGATCAATCACCCCCGGCATCTCGCCACGGGCTTTGATCGCCTCTGCGTGCATAATCGGCTCCGCTTGCCCACGGTAGTACTCCGAGTACAGGTAGGTCACGTTGGAGTCCGGGTTGGTGGCGCCCCACACCACTGCCGTCCGGTTCCACCCCACGTCCATCCCATAACACCGCCGCCAGTGCTCAGGAATCGTGAACTCCTCACAGATAAGCTCGCTCTCTGGAACCGGATAGATTGCCCCCGCCCCAAGCTGGGGGACGCCTTTGGAGCGGGCATCCCGCTGAAACGGTGGGATCGACGCCCACAACTCGTCTTTCTGTTTCTGGGTGAGGTGCGGCACATCGTCCCACGTAGCCATCCCCACGTACTTGCTGCCAGCCGCTTGCTCCCGAATGTCGCCATTCGGCATGAACGACATAACCGTCTCGCTCATCCCCATCAGTGGCGTAAACGTCAGCATCGTCATGCCGTTGTTGGTCATCGTACGAAGTAGACACTCCGTGTACACGTCCAAAGGCGGCTCTTCATCCAGCCAAATCACATCCTGCTCGGAGCCTTGGAACGCTTCCCGCCGCTGGTCGTAGGATTTGAAAGTCAGGCGTGACTCCCCTCCAGAAACATGCCGCACACTCAGGGTCTCAATTGCCTCGGCTACACCAGCCTTGGCCGTGGTACGAATCAAGTCTACCTTGGGGATGAGGCCGGTTCCAAACTCTCCGGGTGGTCCCAGTAACTTCATCTGCAAAATGTCGCGCGTCGTCTTCCCCGTGTCCCCAGCCGCCCATGCGCTAATCGCCGTGTCAAACCGTCGGCCATCCCACCACTCAGGATACCTGCCGGTCATGTGTAATACTACCTCGTAGCCGCCGATAGACTCGGTCTTGCCGATACGGTTCGCTGCCATCATCAGCCGCTCGCGGTACACTCTCCCAGCCGCAAAGTACGCAATGTGCTTGGGGTACAGCTCACGCCTTAAAGGGCCCTCATCAGGGAAGTACGACGCGATCTTGCGCTCGCGCTTCCGTCGCAACGTCTCCTCAAGCAGGAGCGTCAGCTCCAGCCGCTGGTCTATGCCGTCGAGTGGATCGGTCATACTTTCATCACGATTACTTTGTACTCAGTGCCGTCCTCAGGGCCGTCCTCTACCTCAAAGGTGAATTCCTCGTACTCCATGCCGCGCCGCACGGCGCTCGTCACGAGCAGGTACGCCATATCGGTGACTTCTTCTGGGGGGTCTTGGGGTGATGCCGGGTCTAGGTCCATGTGTCAATAGGTCTATCCGCCCCGGCGGAGGTCCGTCCAGAAAAAAGGAGGGGGTACCCCTTTGGGGTGATGGGGGCTTCAGGGTGTGGGGCACCCCCAGCGCGACTGTGGAGGGACCTCGACTTCCACTTCTAGAGCGCCGAGGCTTGGGGTGATCAGGGTCGAACACTACAGGTTGTGGTATGCTGTCCAGTTCGACCACTACATATGACTATTGTTGTATTGGGTTATGGGTTAAGTGGTTGATTATCAACGGTTGCGCTTTGCGCCTCCACTTCGATGATGGGACCGGATGGAGCCATCAGCCCCAACCGCTG
>Ga0209084_1001000_pt1 | contig 24992 bp, 20 predicted proteins | sample C_130820_MF_Meta_FD_187309 | JGI IMG/M metagenome (GOLD analysis project Ga0209084, IMG submission 187309) | Freshwater microbial communities from Lake Croche, Canada to study carbon cycling - C_130820_MF_MetaG (SPAdes) (version 2) | ecosystem: Environmental > Aquatic > Freshwater > Lake...
CCCTGCAGTTTCTCCAGCGAGTGGTTGTTTGATTTCTCCAAGACCCGGGTAGAGGAGCGACAGGATTGGTCGTGCACTGAGTTCGTTCACACGACCTCCGCCAGTTGGCATGTTGTGAAGCGGACGTTCGTAGTAACCCTTAACGAGTTGCACTTCTTCTCTTTCAAGAAGTGGCTGAATGAGTCGAGGGACGTATTCAGTCGTGGTGTTTATAACGTCGGCGTCTAAGAAGACCACTAGTTCTGAAGATGTGGCTCTAAGCCCAGCGCTCATAGCTGCGCCCTTGCCACTGGCTCCGCTTAAGTTCACAACACGAGCACCGTGGTGATCTGCCACTACGCCAGTGTCGTCACTGGAATGGTCGTTCACCACCACCAGCTCGTCAATGAGCCCATGGTGGGTTGAAATTGCATCCAGCACCGCTCCAATGGTGGAGGCCTCATTCTTTGCCGGCACTAGTACCGCCAGTGTCGTCTGCGCCTTAAGGGCAAGTACCGCTTCGAGGCTGAACTGCTCTCGTGTGAGGGTCCAAGGGACATCATGCATAGGTCTTAAGGCTAGGGCTTGGGGCAAAAACGTGCACTTGACAAATAGGCTGAAAACAATAAGAATTGGTATCAACATCAAGAGCGACTGAGGGACGGGCCCTGTGAAGTCGCGACAACCAGTGTGAAACATGAGCACCCGCTCTTCACACCAGGTGCCAAAGCCCGAACGATGAAAAGGGAGTTTTATGAGTTTCGCAACCGGTCTTCTCTGTAGAGAGTGTGGCTCCACCTATCCAGCTGAGGCTCGCTATTCATGCGACTTCTGTTTCGGACCGCTCGAAGTCAATTACGACTTAGAAGCAGCCAAGGGTGTTGTCACGCGTGAATCAATTGAGGCGGGCCCAAATTCAATGTGGCGTTACGCGGCACTTCTCCCAGATCCAGGTGAAGAACCTGTTGACCTTGGAGCGGGTTGGACTCCACTTCGAAAAGCCACACGCCTTGCTGAAGTACTCGGCGTTAAAGAACTCTGGCTAAAAGACGACACACGTAATCCAACTGGTTCCTTTAAGGACCGCGTTGTTTCGTGCGCGCTTTCTTCTGCTCGCCGTCTCGGTTTCACGACTGCAGCATGTGCATCAACAGGAAACCTCGCAACTTCAGTTGCAGCGCACGCCGCCTTCATTGGGTGGCCAAGTGTGACGATCATTCCAAGCGACCTCGAAAAGTCAAAGATTGCCATGACCGCAATCTTTGGTGGCACGGTGCTTGGCGTTGAAGGTAACTACGACGACGTGAACCGTCTCTGTGTGGAGCTTGTTGCTGAGCACCCAGACTGGGCGTTCGCGAACGTAAACCTTCGACCGTATTACGCAGAAGGTTCAAAGACACTCGCCTTCGAAATCACCGAGCAACTCGGATGGAAGCTTCCTGCACAAGTTGTTGTGCCAGTTGCTTCTGGAAGCCAGCTCACCAAAGTCGCCAAGGGCTTCAAAGAATTCATTGAACTTGGCCTTGTTGAAGGTGAAGCACCAATTTTGTTCGGAGCACAAGCAACTGGTTGCTCACCAGTGGCGACTGCCTTTAGCGAAGGCGCTGAAGTCATCACGCCACAGCGTCCAAATACAATTGCTCGTTCGCTCGCAATTGGTAACCCAGCTGACGGTCCGTATGTACTTGATGAACTCCGTAGCCACGGCGGTGACATTGGTTCTGTTCCAGACTCAGAGATTCTCGAATGCATTGAACTGCTCGCAAAGACTGAAGGCGTGTTCGCTGAGACTGCTGGAGGAGTGACTATTGCTTCACTTCGCCAAATGATCAACCGTGGCACCATTGACCGTAATAAGTCAATCGTCGCAATTATTTCTGGCCACGGACTAAAGACTCTCGATGCAGTTGTTGACACTGCGGTAGTGACTGCGACGATTAAGCCGTCACTCGCTTCTGCACAAGAAGCAATTGCTCGCTACACCTTGGAGGCTGCGCTATGAGCGTGATTGTTCGACTACCAAGTCAGCTACGTGTTCTCGTGGGTGGCGCTGGAGAAGTTCCAGTAGAAGCAACTACGGTCCGTGAAGCCATTGTTGGCGTTGATGCCCAGTACCCAGGGATTGCCTTTCGAGTACTGGACGACAAGGGCGCACTTCGCAGATTTGTGAACGTTTTCGTTGCCGACGAAGATGTCCGTTTCCTCGATGGCCTCGATACCGTTTTGGCCCCAGGAGTTACCGTTTCGCTAGTCCCGGCCGTTGCCGGGGGCTGACCTGAATTAGCAGTCTCACCCCTAGACTGCTAATATTGCTCTGCACCAATTGGGTGCTTGCTTAACAGGAGGAATCGCCATGGCGAAACTGATCTCATTCGACGAAGAGGCTCGCAGAGCCCTAGAACGCGGTATGAACAAGCTTGCTGATGCCGTACGCGTCACACTCGGACCTAAGGGTCGCAACGTTGTTCTCGACAAGAAGTGGGGAGCACCCACAATCACTAACGACGGTGTTTCAATCGCCAAGGACATTGACCTCGAAGACCCATTCGAGCGCATTGGTGCAGAACTCGTCAAAGAAGTAGCGAAGAAGACTGACGACGTTGCTGGTGACGGAACCACAACTGCGACTGTTCTTGCCTGGGCCATGGTCCGTGAAGGTCTAAAGAACGTTGCCGCAGGCGCTAATCCGATGTCGCTGAAGAAGGGTATTGAAGCTGCCGTAGAAGCTGCTGTTGCTTCACTGCACGAACTTTCAAAGCCTGCAGACACGAAGGAACAGATTGCTCAAGTGGCATCTATTTCTGCTGCTGACACAGAAATTGGTCAGATGATCGCTGACGCGATTGACAAGGTTGGAAAAGACGGTGTTATCACTGTTGAAGAAAGCCAGTCATTCGGAATGGACATGGACCTCGTTGAAGGAATGCGTTTCGACAAGGGATACATTTCTCCATACTTCTCAACTGACACCGAGCGCATGGAAGCTGTTCTTGAGAACGCTTACATCCTTCTCGTGTCATCAAAGATCACTTCAGTGCGCGACGTACTTCCAGTACTTGAGCAAGTCATGCAGTCGGGTCGCCCACTGCTGATCATTGCTGAAGACATTGAAGGCGAAGCACTCGCAACTCTTGTTGTAAACAAGATTCGTGGGACATTCAAGTCTGCTGCTGTTAAGGCTCCTGGATTTGGTGAGCGTCGTAAGGCAATGTTGCAAGACATCGCAATCCTTACTGGTGCCACAGTTATCTCTGAAGAAGTTGGCCTGAAGCTGGACACCGCAACACTTGAGTCACTTGGACAAGCTCGCAAGATTGTTATCACTAAGGATGAGACAACAATCATTGAAGGTGCTGGATCTAAGGACGAAGTGAATGGTCGCGTAAACCAGATCAAGGCTGAAATCGACAACACTGACTCTGACTACGACCGCGAAAAGCTCCAAGAGCGTCTCGCAAAGTTGTCTGGTGGAGTTGCTGTCATCAAGGTTGGAGCCGCTACTGAAGTTGAACTCAAGGAAAAGAAGCACCGAATCGAAGATGCCGTTTCAACTACCAAGGCTGCAATTGAAGAAGGTGTGGTTCCTGGTGGTGGCGTTGCGCTACTTCGTAGCCAGAAGAACATCTTGGAAGCTGCTGAGAAGCTCAGCGGTGACGAACAGACTGGTGCACGCATGGTCGCTAAGGCCGTAGAAGCCCCACTTAACCAGATTGCCGTTAACGCGGGTCTTGAAGGTGGCGTAATCGTGGACAAGGTCAGAAACCTTGCCAATCCAACTGAGGGTCTTAACGCCGCAACTGGTGAGTACGAAGATCTCATCAAGGCTGGAGTTATTGACGCAATGAAGGTAACTCGCTCTGCACTTCAAAACGCTGCATCAATCGCTGCTCTGTTCCTAACAACAGAGTGCGTCATTGTTGACAAGCCTGAAGCTGCACCTGCTGGCCCACCAATGGGCGGCATGGACGACTACTAAGTCCTTCGATTGTTTGAAAGAAACCCCCGGGCAATTTGCCCGGGGGTTTCTTTATAGAGTTGTCTTCGTACCTAAGGAGATCCATGATTGAGCGCACCCCCGAGCGAAAGCCCGCAACTTCTCACACCACTGCGGCGCAAAGTCCATTTCTCGCTCGAGTGGCTCGAGGCAGCAACGAAGACTTTGAAATTGCATCTCGTGGGATGATCGCGAGCGGTTCTCCGCGTGCTGTAAAAAATGGATTCGATGTTGACGTGTGGGACCTCGACAGCTACGCCTTCTTAGACGAGCCTTCACTCGCCGACGCTCCACCTGCAACAGTTAACCCGAGCCTTTGGCGCCAGGGGAGACTAAATAACATTGCCGGACTCTTTGAAGTCGCGCCTTCCATCTACCAAGTTCGAGGAATGGACATCTCGAACGTCACCTTTATTAAGGGAGACACGGGCTGGATAGTAATTGACCCACTCTCCTCAAAGGAAACAGCTGGGGCGGCACTGGACATGGTGAATGAACATCTTGGAAGTCGCCCAGTGCACGCAGTTATTTACACCCACAGTCACGCTGACCACTTCGGTGGCGTGCTTGGAGTATTGAGCGAAGAAGAGCAATCGTCAGAAAAGATCAAGTTCATCGCTCCAGAGGGATTCTTGGAAGAAGCGGTGAGCGAAAACATCATTGCTGGAAACGCAATGATTCGACGCGCCATGTACATGTACGGTGTTCTGCTTCCACGCGATGCGCAGGGCCACGTTGACACGGGACTTGGCAAAGGAATGCCTCGCATGCCGAGCTCTGCACTTATTGCGCCGAATCTTTACATTGAAAAAACAGGGACTGAACTCGTTATTGACGGCGTGCGCATGATCTTCCAGTTGACCCCGGGTAGTGAAGCGCCTGCTGAAATGAACATCTTCTTTCCTGACATGCGCGCACTCTGCATGGCGGAGAACTGCACTGCGACACTCCACAACATCTACACCCCTCGTGGAGCACAGATTCGTGACACGCTCAACTGGAGTAAGTACATTGATGAATCAATTGATCTCTACGCGCAAAGTAGTGACGTTGTATTCGCCAGTCACCACTGGCCACGCTGGGGAGCTCAGAAAATTGTCTCGTTCCTTGAAAGCCAGCGAGACACCTATCGCTACATTCACGACCAGACACTTCGTCTAGCGAATCTCGGTCACACCATGAACGAAATTGCTGAAGAGCTAGAACTTCCAAAAGAACTGGGCGATGAATTCTTCAACCGTGACTACTACGGAACTGTTTCACATAACGCTAAGGGTGTGTACCAGCGCTACCTCGGATGGTTTGACGCAAACCCCGCACACCTCAACCCCCACATTCCCGTCGAAGCCGCAAAGCGCTACGTTGCGTTCATGGGTGGGGCTGATGCAGTGATGCAGAAGGCGCAGAAGAGCTTTGACGAAGGTGATTATCGCTGGGTAGTTGAAGTTGTCAACCACGTTGTCTTCGCGGACCCAGAGAACGAAACCGCCAGATTGTTTCAAGCAGATGCGCTCGAGCAACTTGGATACCAGAGCGAATCTGGTCCATGGCGTGACTTCTATTTGAGTGGCGCACAAGAGTTGCGCAGCAACGGAACCATGTTTAGAAATGTAAAGAGCAACGCACTTCGACCTGGATTCCTCCATGCCATGACAACAGGTCAAGTGTTTGACCTCATTGGAGTTCGACTCAATGCCCCAAGGGCGCAGTCTCATTCTCTGAGGTTCCACCTAACAATCACTGACCGAAATGAACAGTGGACGTTTGGTGTACGAAACGGTGTGCTGCAAACCCATGTTGGCCACCGTGACGCAGCTGATGCAACAATCAGCGCTACGTTCGAAGCCTTTGCTCAGTTCGCCTCAAAAGCAGAGATGCTCAGCGAGCTCAGTGATCAATCTGGGACCAGTATTGCTGGGGACAGCGCGAAACTTGAACTGTTCTTAACCCTGCTTGACTACTTCACATTCGGGTTTGAAATAGTTCTGCCGTAATCAGCGGTAACTAGTCGTTGGCTTCAACAGCAACGTGAGGAACAATGCGGTCGAGCCACTTAGGCATCCACCAGTTGGCCTTACCAATTGCGTGCATGATTGCTGGAACGAGAATGGTGCGAAGGATGAATGCGTCAAGAAGCACAGCACCACCAAGTCCAATTCCAAATTCAGCAATAACTCGCTGACCACCGAAGGCAAACGAGAAGAACACTGAGATCATGATGAGCGCAGCAGCTGTAATGATGCGCCCAGTGTTGGCCTGCCCGCGTTCGATGGCGAGTTCGTTGTCACCAGTGTTAACCCATTCTTCGTGCATACGTGACACTAAGAACACTTGGTAGTCCATTGAAAGTCCAAACAGAATGGCAATCATGATTACCGGAAGGAATGCTTCCACTGGCCCCGTTCCAGCGTGAATGAGTGAACTGCCCCAGCCCCACTGAAATACTGCAACCACAAGTCCGAACGATGCCGCAACCGCGAGCAAATTCATAGCAGCAGCAACAAGGGGGATGAGCACACTTCTGAAAGCAACCATAAGGAGCAAGCAACCAAGGATCACAATGACCGTTAGGAAGAGTGGAATCTTTGAGTCGAGAATGTTTGCAAAGTCCTTAATGACTGCTGTCTGTCCACCTACATAAATGTGAGTTCCAGAAGACATCGTTGCTTTAGGAACGTAAACGTCTCTGATGGTGTCAATCAGGTGGTTAGTCTCTGAAGATTGAGGACTCGTTTTTGAAATAACCGTAATGAGACCGACTGTGCCCTGTGGGTTTACAAACAATGGGAGAACTTCCGCAATACCTGGATCTGTCTTAAGTGATGCAGCAAGGGCGTTGAGTGAGGCGACGTCGTTTGCGTTGTGAATTGCACCAACGACGCTGAGCGGTCCATTAGACCCTGGGCCAAACCCTTGAGCGAGGTAGTCGTAAGCCATTCGAGTAGTTGATCCAGCTGGATCAGTGCCTTGGTCTGAACTTCCAAGTTGTAGTGAGAGCACTGGAACAGACACGAGAAGAATTGCAGCGATTGCAGCGAGCGAAAGAATCTTTGGTCGACGAGCAACGAATGCGGACCAGCGCTGCCATCCACCAGAAAGTTCAACGCCTTCAGGTCCGTTGTTCTTGAGTGTGCGACGCTCTTTACGACTTAGTACGCGGAACTTTTGGAATCCAAGCAGCGACGGGAGCAGCGTCAGTGATGCAGCCATTGTTATAACAACAGTGAGCGCTGCAGAAATTCCTACACCGTTAAGGAACGAGAATCCAAGCACGAGCATTCCGAGTAGGGCAATGCACACTGTGATTCCAGCAAATAACACAGCACGACCAGAAGTGTTAATTGACGAAATGATTGAGTCTTCAACGCTCATACCTTGTTTGAGGTTTTGTCTACTTCTGGTGACAATGAACAGTGCGTAGTCAATACCAACACCCAGTCCAATTAGTGACCCAAGAATTGGAGCGAAATCTGCAATAGAAAGCGCATGACTGAGCAACGTTGTCGCGCCACCAGCGATTACAAGTGCAAAGAGAGCAATACCAAGTGGGAGCAACATCGCAAAGAATGAACCGAAGGCGAGCAAAAGAACAATCGCTGTTGCGATCAGACCGCCAAGCTCTCCGGGGCTGCCCTTAGGAGAATTGAGTTGACCAAATGCCGGACCGCCAAAAACAACTTCGAGTTGCTTCGAAGCAATTTTTTCCGCAGTTGTCTGGACTGCTTTTATCTTAGGAATATCCAGTGCCTGGGCGTACTTCGTGAAGTTGACTGAGGCGTATGCAATCGTGCCGGATTTGTTCATCTGGAATGCGCCTGGGCACAATGTGCCAACGGTGTCACAGAATGGTGAAACGACACCCGCAACTTCTGGCAGCATTGCAACTTTGCCAAGCATTGTGTTAATCGCGGCTCTGTCAGTTTCGAGTGTGCCACTTGTTGCGTGGAACACAATTTGGTCAACATCACCGGATTTTGCTTTAAAGCCACTCTGGAGGAGTTTGGTGGCCAAAATAGAATTCGTATTTGGAAGTGAGAAGTTGTTCTTGTAGGCAGAACCTACAGAAGAAGACGCAGCGCTAATGCCAACAAAGAGCAGGATCCAGATAATAAGGACATACCAGCGATGGCGAACAGCAAAACGTGCGAGGGATTTCATTACTTCTCCTGAAGTGAGTGGGGGAGACACCGAGTAAAATCAAGGTGTGCAAACTGCATAGATATCTTAGGGGTAAATGTGGCGCGAAAAGACGGCTGGCCCACGCGTTTCCCTGGTCATGTATTCCCTCAAGTAATTCCCGTTCCTGACGACATTCAGCCAGGTAGCCCTGCGCCCTGGGCGCAATTGAATGAAGCTGCACGAAGTGGTTTTTCACTTGAAAGAATCGAATCCTCACTTCGAAGTTCAAAACGTCACTTAGATGATTCACCAATCCCCGGTGACCCTATTGAAATGGCCGCCGTTGCTGACGCGAGGAAGCAAGAAATAACACGTCGCTCTGCAGTTCTCGTTGCCTTATTCGAAGAAGAAGGTGAAGCGCACGTAATTCTCACCAGACGTTCATTTGAAATGCGACACCACAGTGGCGAAGTTGCACTTCCTGGGGGACGCAGTGACCTTAACGAGACCCCTGTTACTACGGCTCTTCGTGAAGCTCAAGAAGAGGTGGGACTCGACCTTTCTACTGTTCGAACTATTGGGTGGTTAAGTCCTATTGTCACTTTCGCTTCTGGATCTGCGATTTGGCCAGTTGTTGCGATTGTCGACAAACGTCCCGAACTAGTCCCGGACCCAGTTGAAGTTGACCGAGCATTCACGATTGCTCTAAAAGACCTCGTCGCGGATGAAAAGTTTTTAGAAGAGCGCTGGCGCAGAGATCTTGCGCGACCTGGATCAGATGAAGAAGGCTATTTCCCGCTGTACTTTTTCGCGGTTCCTGGCGACATGATCTGGGGAGCAACCGCCCGAGTTCTCACCGAACTGCTTTGTTTGGTCTGCGAGGTCCCTTGGCCAGACGCAAACCGGTCCTGGGGCTAAAACATTCGGGTAGATTGTTCTCTAACGCAAACCACTTTTTGGTTGCTGTTTTCTATAAACGGAGGAAATCATGGCGGAAGTAGAAATTGGTATCTCCAAGTCAGCGCGTCAAGCGTACGGATTTGATGACATCGCAATTGTTCCGTCACGACGCACTCGTGACCCTGAAGATGTAGACATCTCATGGCAGATTGACGCTTACAAGTTCGAACTCCCAGTTCTTGGCTCAGCCATGGACGGTGCAATGTCACCATCTACTGCAGTAGAACTAGGCCGCCTCGGTGGACTTGGTGTTCTAAACCTCGAAGGTCTCTGGACTCGCTACGAAGACCCGACTGCGCTCTTTGAAGAAATTACTGAACTAGAAGACGACAAAGCCACTGCTCGCATGCAACAGATGTACTTAGAGCCAATCAAGCTGGAGCTCGTTGGTGAGCGTATTCGTCAAATGAAGCAAGCAGGAGTAACTACTTCAGCATCAGTAACACCTGCTCGCACTGACTGGATGGCTAAAACCATTCTTGACGCAGGGCTCGACATTCTTGTTATTCAAGGAACAGTTGTTTCTGCTGAACACGTTTCTAAAACTGTTGAGCCTCTTAACTTGAAGAAGTTCATTCGTGAGTTTGAACTTCCAGTGATTGTTGGCGGGTGCGCTAGCTACCAAGCAGCACTGCACCTCATGCGCACTGGCGCTGCAGGAGTTCTTGTTGGTGTTGGTCCAGGTAACGCTTGCACCTCACGCGCTGTTCTAGGAATTGGAGTACCTCAGGCGACAGCAATTGCAGACGTTGCTGGTGCACGTATGCGTCACCTCGATGAAACTGGTGTGTACGTTCACGTTATTGCTGACGGTGGAATGAGCAAGGGTGGCGACATTGCTAAGGCCATTGCTTGTGGCGCTGACGCAGTGATGATTGGTTCACCACTCACCTCTGCACAAGAAGCACCGGCACGAGGATTTCACTGGGGCATGGCAACATTTCACCCAACACTTCCTCGCGGTACTCGTGTTCGCACACAAGTACGAGGCTCACTCAAGGAAGTACTTCTCGGGCCAGCAAACGAGAACGACGGTCGTCTCAACTTGTTTGGTGCCCTTCGCACATCAATGGCCACATGTGGCTATGAGTCGCTGAAGGAATTCCAGAAGGCTGAGATCATGCTTGCCCCATCGCTGCAAACAGAAGGAAAGCAGTTGCAGCGTTCCCAGGGCGTAGGCATGGGACATTGAGCGACAACGTACTTGTCGTTGACTTCGGCGCTCAATACGCCCAACTAATAGCTCGTCGTGTGCGGGAAGCACACGTGTATTCAGAAATTGTTCAGAGTTCTATTACCGCTGAGCAAGTCAAAGCAAAATCACCAAGTGCAATCATCTTGTCGGGTGGACCAAAGTCGGTCTACGAAGTGCCGGCTCCTTCGCTAGACCCAGCAATCTACGAACTTGGTATTCCAATACTTGGTATTTGTTATGGCGCACAGCTCATGGCGCAACAACTCGGTGGTGAAGTTTCACGAACTGGAGCTGGAGAATACGGTCGTACCGAACTCTCGCTGAGCGGTGATTCATCACTCATGACTGGTTGGCCCAGTGCCACCACGTGTTGGATGAGTCACGGGGACGCCATTTCAAAGACCCCAGAAGGCTTTGTAATAACTGCCTCAACACCAGAAGCACCAGTCGCTGTCATGGAGAACAAGGCTCGTCGACTTCACGCGGTGCAGTTCCACCCAGAAGTTGTTCACTCTGAGCGCGGTCAAGAGATCATTGTTAATTTCCTTCACAATGTTGCGGGCATTGCTCCTACGTGGACCAACACTTCAATCATTGATGAGCAGGTTGCGTTAATTAAGAAGCAAGTTGGCGATGAGAAAGTTCTCTGCGCACTATCTGGTGGCGTGGACTCTGCAGTTGCTGCGGCCCTTGTAACTAAGGCCATTGGCAAGCAGCTCACGTGCGTCTTTGTAGACACTGGTCTCATGCGAAAGAACGAAGGCGAGCAGATTGAAGAAACCTTCATGCGCCAGTTTGGTGTTGACCTCATTCACGTAAAGGCATCAGACCGTTTCTTTGACGCGCTCGAAGGTGTCACTGACCCAGAGCGCAAGCGCAAGATTATTGGTGAGTTATTTATTCGCGAGTTCGAACAAGTTGCTCGTGACTTGGCAGAAGGTGGCAATGGCCCACGCTTCTTGGTGCAGGGGACCTTGTATCCAGACGTTATTGAATCGGGATCTGGTCACGCAGCGAACATTAAGAGTCACCACAATGTTGGAGGTCTCCCTGAAGACTTGTCGTTCGATCTTATTGAGCCACTTCGTGCACTCTTTAAAGATGAAGTTCGCCAAGTCGGCTCAGAGTTAGGACTGCCCGACGAAATTGTTTGGCGTCAGCCTTTTCCTGGTCCAGGACTCGGTGTGCGCATTGTTGGTGAAGTTACTAGGGAGCGCGCAGAAATCCTCAGGAACGCTGACTATGTGGTCGTTGATGAGATTAAAAAAGCCGGGCTCTACCGAGAACTGTGGCAGAGCTTTGCGGTGTTGCCTGCAGTGCGTACTGTTGGCGTCATGGGAGATGGTCGCACGTACGCGTATCCAATCATCATTCGCGCCGTTACTAGTGACGACGCAATGACCGCCGACTGGGCACGACTGCCCTACGACGTGATTGAGTCAATCGCGAACCGGCTTATTCGTGAAGTTGAAGGGGTCAACCGAGTTGCCCTCGACGTCACGAGTAAACCACCAGGCACCATTGAGTGGGAGTGAGTAGTAACTCGTTTTCTGATGAGTCGCTGTTCGCAGACGCCACACCCGTCGCACCTCGACCCGATCCTTCGTCACTGCTCAGTGACCTCACCGAGCCACAACACCGTGCCGTTATTCAACGTGGTGGGCCCTTACTTGTAATAGCTGGAGCGGGGTCTGGAAAGACACGAGTACTGACTCGTCGCATTGCGCACATCTTGGCAACTGGTGATGCTCGCCCCTACGAAATAATGGCCATCACCTTTACTAACAAAGCCGCCGACGAAATGAAGAAGCGCGTCATTGAACTCGTTGGTGCTGACGCAGAAAAAATGTGGGTATCAACGTTCCACTCCGCGTGTCTTCGAATGCTCCGCATGAACGCAGAAGTTCTCGGGTACCAACGTGGCTTCACTATTTACGACGCTGGTGACGCAGAAACTGCAGTTGATCGCATTATGAAAGAACTCAACATTGACACCAAGCGCATTTCGCCGCGCAGTGTTTACTCAGCAATTTCTGCCGCAAAAAATGAAATGCTTACTCCCGCCATGTATGCAGACCGAGCTCATGGTGATGACCCAAATCACCGTCGTATTGCAGAAATCTACCGTTTGTACGCAGAGCGCTTAATGCTCGCAAACGCTATGGACTTTGACGATCTTCTACTTAACGCAGTGCTCATGATGAAAAAAGACCCCGGAGTTCTTCATTCGTATCAGAGTCGCTTCAAGTATTTGTTAGTTGACGAGTTCCAAGACACCAACGGCGTCCAGAATGAACTTGTTTTGATGCTCGCCGCTGAACACCGTAACCTCTGCGTGGTTGGTGACTCGGACCAGTCGATTTACAGGTTTAGAGCTGCTGACGTTAGAAACATCTTGCAGTTCGAACAACGCTTCCCAGACGCTGACGTAATCATGCTCGAGCAGAACTTTCGCTCTAGCCAGACAATCTTGGACGCCGCTAACGCAGTCATTGAAAAGAACGCGAGTCGTCACGCAAAGAATCTCTTCACTGAGCGAGGCCAGGGCGAGAAGATTCGTCTCTACCGTGCGGGTGATGAATACGACGAAGGTCGCTGGATTGCTGGAGAGCTACGTCGAATGAAGAACTCGTTCAACGTTGGCTGGAGTGACATGGCGGTGTTCTACCGCACCAACGCCCAGAGCCGTGTGCTGGAAGAAGAAATGCTTCGTGCGAACATTCCGTACCGCGTTATCTCTGGAATGCGTTTCTATGACCGCAAAGAAATCAAGAGTGCACTGGCGTATGCGCGACTCATAGTCAATCCTCATGATGAAGCTTCAGCGCGACGAGTAATCAATGAACCAAAGCGTGGACTTGGAGACGGGGCACTGGCGAAACTGAGTGCGTACGCAGCTGAAAATGGTATGTCGTTTGCTGAATCACCGCATTATGCCAAGGCCGCGGGTCTCACGAGCAAAGCACTTAACGGCGCGACACAGTTCGCAGTGATGCTTGATCAACTGCGCGCTATGGCCAATGACCTAACGCCACGTGAGATGATTGACGCCATTGTTAGAGAGAGCGGCATGGGTGATGCACTTCGTGCAGAGAACTCAGATGAAGCAACTTCTCGGCTGGAAAACCTCGGTGAACTTGCATCAGCTGCGTCGCAGTACGACACGTTGATGGATTTCGTAGAGCGGATGGCACTCGTTGCAGATTCGGATCAACTCGATGGTGGGGCTGGGGCAATTTCTCTAATGACGTTGCACGTTGCGAAGGGACTTGAATTCCCAGTCGTAGTAATTACTGGTCTAGAAGAAACAATTTTCCCGCATCGTCGCGCACTTTCTGATGAAGCCGAACTCGAAGAAGAACGTCGTCTTTGCTACGTCGGAGTTACTCGTGCCATGCACCACTTGGTACTCACTCATGCGTGGAGCCGCACCATGTGGGGCAACCGCGCAGACGCCATCGCGAGCCGGTTCCTGATGGAAATTCCAAGTGAGTTGCTTGATGATGTTTCAACAACGCAGCCAACTCGTCGCTCTAGTTTTTCTAGTGACGATGGATTCGTTGGTCGCAGAAGTGAATTCACCGAAGGTCGTGCGTTTGGAACTGGTGCAGCGCCTCCGGTTCGATCAACTGGTGCAGAAAAGTTAGAGCTTCATGTTGGCGAGAATGTAATTCATGATCGTTACGGTGCTGGGGTAGTTGTCAGTGTTGATGGTGAAGGATCAAGCGCAAGAGCTGCTGTGAACTTTGAAGAACATGGGACAAAACAGTTGGTTTTAGCCATGACACCACTACGTCGTGCGTAGTTTCTAAACCTTAACTAAGAACGTAACTTTTAACGAAATTAAGTGCGAGAATGGTTGCTCATGAATTCTCGTCGCCCCGGATTTAGGCCCCCAGCGCCCCCACGCCCACATCGCCATGAGCCTGTGGTGTATTTGCGACGTCGAATTCTCATGATCGCCGGGACCCTCACAGTTGTCATTGTTGGTTACTACGGCATTACCTTGGGCGCAGCACTCACTAATCCATCTCTTGGTGCAAATACTTCGGCTCGTGCTGCTGAGTGGGGTCGTGAAAGCGGACTCGGATTTATGGTGACGTGGGCTGAAAATCTTGCCTACAAAATCAGTCCACCAAAGATCGGTGGCGAGCCCTCACGTTCTCAGTTCGGCACTGGTCCTACTGCGGTGAAAATTCCTGCAGGTGGTCACCTACCAACGCCTATCAACATTGTTTCTCCAGCCGCTAAGCCGCTGCCTGGTGAAGGCGTTTGGCACATTGTTGGCAGAAAAACTGCGAGTGGCATTCCAACCATGTACGAAGCGTTCGTGAGACCAGACGCGGTCCACACGAGCTACGTTGTCGGCGCTGTGTGGATGGACCCAACATTGCTAAGGGCGCAGCTCTACTCAGGTTCACAGATCCCTGGTGGAGGACCATACAAATTCACGGCACCAGTGAAGCCAGCAGACTCAAAGAATCTTGTTGCGTCATTTAATGCTGGGTTCAGAATGAAAGATGCCAAAGGTGGTTATTACACCCAAGGTAAAACCGTGGTCCCACTGGTAATGGGTGCAGCATCAGCAGTGATTTTTAAAGATGGAACCATGACTGTTGGTAAATGGGGTCGTGACGTTTACACGAATCACCAAATCGCATCAGTACGGCAAAACCTTGTACTGATTGTGGACAAAGGTAAATCCGTACCCGGTATCAATAGCGGCAACATCAGCGTCTGGGGTGCGACTATGCATAATGCGAATGCGGTGTGGAGATCTGGCGTTGGTGTAACGGGTAATGGTGCAATTCTCTACGTTGGTGGGCCTTCAATGTCTATTGCTGACCTCGCCAATGTGATGGTTCGAGCGGGTGCGTACCGAGCTATGGAAATGGACATCAATACTGACTGGGTGACCTTCTCTTCATTTACTGGACCGCTAAATAAGGTCACAACTGGAGCAAATGGCAAGTCGCTTCTGCCAGCAATGAGAGAAGCACCGAGTCACATCTTCACCACTTGGTGGCAAAGAGACTTCTTCACCATGAACCTGCGCAGTAATCAAACCGGCACTAAGGCAAAGCGTTAACGCTTCATCAACTTGTTCCAAATTTGATTTGGCATCAGACGCATAGCAACGGCAACGTACTTAAGAATTGGTGGACTCCAGATAACAAGGTCACCACTTGCGAGCCCACGCATGGTGTTCTCTGCAACTTCATTAACTCCAGTAGTAAATGGAGCTTCTTTTTGTCCGGTGGTCATCTTCGAGCGAACAAAGCCCGGGCGAAGTAATTGCAACGAAACTCCAGTGCCCTTAAGCGACTCAGCGACTCCCTGGCACAAACGGTCGAGCCCGGCTTTGGCGCCAGAGTAAAGATACGCATCGCGGTACACACGCACTGATGCCACAGATGAAATAACAAGAATTCTTCCGCTGCCTTGTGCCACGAGGCGACGTCGAATTTCTCCGAGCGCTGCAACTGGCCAGGTGTAATTCACATCAGCCATGCGAGCTGATCCAAGTGGGTCGTTTTCGAGTTCGCGCTGGTTCCCGAGCATGCCAACAGCAATGATCACGAGGTCAACGTTTTCTCCAACCTTGTCAAAGGCTGCAGTGACAACTTCTCCGGCCTTGCTTACGTCTTCTGCCTGGAAGAGAAGTGTTTCGGTCTTTGTCGCACCGTACTCTTGTGCTTCTTTTGCGGACTCGTCTAGCAGTTGCTGATTTCTTCCAGCGAGCACGACAGTGTGTGCACGTGCGGTGCAGAGCTTCTTAGTGATGGCGCGTGCAATGTCGGAACTTCCTCCGAGCACAATGACGTTTTGTGGCTGACCAAATGCATTTTCCATGTTGCTATCTTCCTATGTGGAGTCGACGACTTAAGTCACTTATGAGGCGGCCTTCAGGGTCAACACGATTTTTTACGTTAAGAAATTCATCAAGACGTGGGTACATTGCACGAACTTTCTCGTGGCTCAGTCTTGCATCCTTGGCGAAGTAAATACGTCCGCCAGCGTTTAGCACCATCTCATCGAGGTCGTCTAGTACTTGGGGAAGTGCACCTGGCCCTACGGGAAGGTCAAGTGCAAGGGTCCACCCAGGCATTGGAAATGAAAGCATTCCGTTATTCGAAGGACCGAAGCGCTTCAGCACCGCAAGGAAACTTGGCACTCCTGAAGAAGAAAGTCGCTCGATCACCTTGGTCACTGTTTCGCCAGCACTATCTGGAACTGCGAACTGGTACTGCACAAAGCCACGCTTGCCATAAAGGCGGTTCCAATCACGCACACCATCGAGTGGATGAAAGAACGCTGAAAGTGACTGTGGCTGGGCGAGTTTCTTCTTTGGCGCTGCGCGGAACCACACCTCGTTGAAGGCCTTGATGGTAAGTGAGTTGAGGAGTCCGCTCGGAGCATTAAAGGGGACCAGTAGCTTTGCGGGCTTAGGGCCTTCGAGTCTCTTTGTGTCATCACCCTTTTTTGCGTGGTCGCCTCTGGTGAGAATTGCTCGACCCATTGACGAACCCTTCGTCATGCAGTCAACCCACGCAACAGAGTATTTGTATGCATCGTCGCCACTTTGCATGGCGCTCATTACCGCATCAAGGTTTTCGAATCGTTCGGTGTCAACGAGCACCTGGCTTGATTCAATCTTCAACATCTGCACGGTGACAGTTGTAATTACTCCAGTGAGCCCCATGCCACCAACCGTGGCCCAGAAGAGTTCAGCATCATCTTTTGGAGAAATGGTTACTGCGCCCTTGGGGGTAACGAGTCGCATTTCTAGAACATGGTTACCAAATGATCCATCAACGTGGTGGTTCTTTCCGTGCACGTCTGCAGCTACTGCGCCACCGAGTGTGACCTGGCGAGTTCCTGGAGTTACTGGAACAAACCAGCCCTGGGGGATAGAGAAACTTAAGAGTTCATCAATTGATGTTCCTGCACCAACAGTGACGACACCGTCATTGGAGATGACACCGACACCGTCAAGGTCACGATTATCAATAACGGTTCCTCCACCAAGTTGTGCGGCGTCACCGTAACTACGACCAAGGCCGCGAGCAATGTAGCGCTTAGCGGTACTCATGTCTTTTATGACTTCGAGCTCTGTGGCGGGACTCACTACGTCGCTCACCGAAGGTGAGGTGCGCCCCCACCCGTACAGAGTTTCTTTGCTCATCCGTAGATTCCTAAGTACACAAGTGCAATCCAAATGAGTCCGAGCACCTGTACAACACGGTCGTGCAGCACGAGGTCTTCTGGTGACTGGCCGTTTCCAGCTGACGCAGACCGCATGATGAACAGAATCGCAAACACCACTGGGATCACGGTGAGGCGAATTGGAACAATGTTGTGGTGCACTGAAGAAAGTCCCGTTGAAGAAGTATCAAAAGCCCAGAGGCAGTAACCAGTTACAACAACTGTTGCGCACATGGTGAGTGCGGAGTGCAGAAACTGCGGCGTGTACTCAGAGAGAACTTTGCGTGTTCCACTTACGCCCACATTTTTTAGCTCGCTCGACCTCTTGCCCGTGACGAGGAAGAGTGCGCCGAAGGAAATAACGACGAGGAACCACGTTGATACAAAAATGTGTGACGCCACTGCACCGGCGTAGGCGCGAAGAAAGAAGCCACTCGCGACTGCACCGAACTCGAGTACTGGAACTTGCTTTAAGAACAATGAGTATGAGATTGAAATAACGAAATACAGCCCGAGAATCAAGAGCAGACCTTGTGGGTGCCAGATTGCAAATGGAATAGTGAAGGCAACGATTGCGAGAGCTAAGGAAGCGGCGTACGCTACTGACTTTGAAAGCTGCCCGGACGCAATTGCGCGGTACTGCTTTTTAGGGTGCAGGCGGTCTTGGTCGATGTCTCGTAGATCATTGAGAATGTAAATGGCTGAAGAGAGCGCACAGAATGACACAAACGCTGCACCGGTATGGCGAAGTACGCCCGCATTGTGAAGCTGCCCGGCGGCGGCGGGGGCAATACCTATAAGGAGGTTCTTTACCCACTGGACAGGGCGCATCGCAGAAATTAGGGCGCGGACTGGGCCTCTGGGGGTATGTGGGTTACGGCTCACCCTCTAACGCTACTAACTGGTAATTACTTAGAGTTTCCACTTGGAAATGACCAGTCTTTAGGCCATCTATGCTGAATGGCGATGGAGCGCACATATCGAGTCGTAGTAGCCAAACCTGGCCTTGATGGCCATGACCGTGGCGCCAAAGTTATAGCTCGCGCGCTTCGTGACGCCGGGTTTGAAGTTGTCTACACCGGACTTCACCAGACGCCAGAGCAAATAGTGCAAGCAGTCATCCAAGAAGACGCTGACTCACTTGGACTCTCACTTCTTTCTGGAGCACACCTCGTTCTTGTTCCTCGAATTTTTGATCTTCTTAAAGCCAATGGTCGTGAAGACGTGCTGCTACTTGTTGGTGGCATCATTCCTGAAGACGACATTGCTCCACTTGAAAAGTTAGGTGTGGCTCGAGTATTTACTCCGGGCTCATCACTTGGAGAGATTGGTACGTGGCTCGAGTCTGCACTCGACGCACGTGAAAAATCGCAGTTGTAGTTCTTCGTTTTATCCCCCAGCAATGAAAGAAAATTAAATGGACCTTTTTGAATATCAAGGCAAGCAGTATTTCTCGCGTTACGGCATTGCGGTATCGCCTGGTGACGTTGCAGACACAGTTGAAGAAGCTGTTGCTGTTGCTGAGCGCATTGGCTACCCAGTTGTTGTTAAGGCGCAGGTAAAAGTTGGTGGCCGCGGAAAAGCTGGTGGAGTAAAGCTCGCTGACAACATTGACGAAGTTCGACTTCACGCTGGGAACATTCTTGGACTCGACATTAAGGGTCACATTGTTCGTCGCATCTGGATTGAACGCTCGAGTGACATCTCGAAGGAGTACTACGCATCGTTCACACTTGACCGCCCTAACAAGACACACCTCGGAATGTTGAGTGCGCAAGGTGGCGTTGAGATTGAAGTTGTTGCAGAAGAGAATCCTGACGCTATTGCGTTCTTGTCCATTGATCCAGTTCGTGGACTCGACATTGAAACGTCACGCCGCTGGGTTGCTGAAGCAAACCTCGATGAAGTTGCCCGTGAACAAGCTGCACAGATTCTTGTAAAGCTCTACGAGTGCTACACCCAAGGTGACTGCGACCTCGCAGAAATCAACCCACTTATTCTCACCCCCGACAATAAAGTTCACGCGCTTGACGCGAAGGTGACTTTGGACGAGAACGCTTCGTATCGTCACCCAGAATGGGAAGAGTACCGCGCCACAGAAACTGAAGACCCTCGCGAAAAGATGGCGAAGGAAAAAGGACTTAACTACATTGGCCTTGATGGCGACGTTGGAATTATTGCTAACGGTGCCGGACTCGCAATGTCAACGCTCGACGTTGTTAACCAGGTAGGCGGCAGTGCTGCAAACTTCCTAGACATTGGTGGAGGCGCTAACGCTGACGTTATGGCTTCAGCACTCGAAGTTATTAACGCTGACCCGAAGGTAAAGGTCATCTTTGTAAACATCTTCGGAGGAATCACCCGTGTAGATGACGTTGCAAACGGTGTTCTAGAAGCACTTAAGCGCGTAAAGATCGATGCACCGATTGTTCTTCGACTCGATGGAACAAACGCAGTTGAGGGACGCTCAATTTTGGCTCCTCACCTCAACAGCAAATTAATTATGGAACCCACAATGTTGGACGCCGCACGCAGTGCCGTGGCCTTCACAAAATAAGGACTGAAGATGAGTATTTTTGTAGACGAAAACACCAAGGTAATTGTTCAAGGAATCACTGGAGGACAGGGACGCTTTCACGGGCTACGTAACCGTGACTACGGCACCAAGATTGTTGGTGGAGTAACTCCAGGCAAGGGTGGCACTGACGTTGACGGCATTCCTGTTTTCAACACAGTGAAAGAAGCAGTAGCGGCGACTGGTGCAACTGCATCGTTCGTATCAGTTCCACCAAAGTTTGCTGCAGCAGCAATTCTTGAAGCGGCTGAAGGTGGCATCACGTTCATTGTTTGCATCACTGAAGGAATCCCTGCTCACGATGAAGCAGTGACCTACAACCGACTCGTTGAAGAGTACCCAGGCGTTCGACTTCTTGGTCCTAACTGCCCAGGCATCATCAGCCCCGGAAAATGCAACATTGGAATTACTTCTGGTGACATTGCGCTTCCTGGTGGACCTGTTGGAATTGTTTCCAGATCTGGAACACTTACCTACCAAGCACTGCACGAACTCAGCCAGCAAGGTATTGGTCAGACCACATGTGTAGGAATCGGTGGAGACCCAGTTCCTGGAACGAACTTCATTGACTGCCTCGCAGCATTCGAAGCTGACCCTGAAACAAAGGCCGTCATGATGATTGGTGAAATCGGTGGTTCTGAAGAAGAGCGTGCTGCTGAATGGATCAAGGCCAACATGACCAAGCCAGTTGTGTCCTACATTGCGGGCGTTACTGCTCCTCCGGGAAAGAAGATGGGCCACGCTGGTGCCATCATTTCTGGATCAAAGGGAACAGCACAAGCCAAGATGGACGCACTTCGCGAAGCTGGTGTTTTTGTTTGCGCAAATCCAACCGAAGCCGGACAGAAGATGGTCGAAATCGTTAGGGCGATGTAACGCATTGGCCAATGTTCGCCTCTGCGTTTTGGTGTCTGGTACTGGCACCATCCTTGAAGCAATGCTTCACGCAGGGCTCGACGTAGCACTCGTTGCTTCCGACCGTCCGTGTCGCGGACTAGAAATTGCAGAACACGCAGGAATCCCTGCGCTCTTAGTTGACCGTGCGCAGTATGGCGGATTCTCAAAGTCATTTGATCGCGATGGCTACAGTGACGCACTCACCAAGATTCTTACGTCAAACAACATTGACCTGATTGCCATGGCTGGCTTTGGCACCATTACTTCGAAGGTCTTTCACGAGGCATTTCCGGGCAGAGTTCTAAATACTCACCCGAGTCTGCTGCCTGACTTCAAGGGCTGGCATGCGGTGAAGATGGCACTTGAGGCTGGGGCGAGTGAATCTGGGTGCACGGTGCACATTGCGACCGAGAAACTCGATGACGGTCCAATCTTGGCGCAAGCTCGAGTCCCAGTGCTTAGCTCTGACGATGAGAACTCACTTCATGAGAGAATTAAAGAAGTCGAACGTGACCTTTATCCTGCGGTGGTCGGTAGGGTTATGGCGTCACTTTCAAACGGTATTGAACCATCTGAGTTACGAGAGGAGAAGCAGTGAGAGCACTACTAAGCGTCTACGACAAGACCGGTCTCATTGACTTCGCCAAGGGCCTGCACGCAATGGGCATTGAACTCGTCGCATCTGGGGGTACTGCAACTGCGCTTACAGAAGCAGGCATTTCACACCTCGATGTTTCGCAAGTTACTGGGTTCCCGGAAATGATGGACGGGCGCGTTAAGACGTTGCACCCACGAATTCACGGTGGGATCCTGGCCGACCGCTCAAAGCCTTCTCACGTTGAATCGCTGGGTGAGCACAAGATTGACGCAATCGACATTGTTGTTTGTAACCTCTACCCATTCAGCTCTAACCCTTCCATTGAACTCATTGACGTCGGTGGACCAACAATGGTTCGTGCTGCTGCGAAGAATCATCAGCACGTAAGTATTGTGACAAGCCCTTCTCAGTATGAAGGTGTTCTTAAAGAACTCCAAGAAAACGGAAAACTATCTGACGCTACGCGCCACGCACTCGCACGCGCTGCCTTTGCTCACACTGCCACCTATGACGGCGAAATTGTTGCGTGGCTTGACGGTGGTGGAGAAATTGGAACTGCACCAAGTGACGTTGATGCTGTCGTGCCCCAGACTCTTCACATTTCTCTCGAACGCGCTGAAACAGTTCGCTACGGAGAGAATCCTCACCAGATCGGTGCTCGTTACCGTGTCAGTGGATCAACACCATGGTGGGACGGGGTTGTTCAACTCGCTGGAACTGCACTTTCGTATCTAAATCTCTTTGACGCCGACGCTGCGTGGCGCCTTGTTCACGAACTACAACACGACGCACCAACGAAGAGTGCGGTAGCGATCATTAAGCACGCCAATGCTTCAGGTGCTGCAGTAGGTGACTCACTCGCTGATGCGTTTAACAAAGCACTCGCGGCCGACCCACAGAGCGCCTTCGGTGGCATTGTCGCAATTGCTGGAACTCTCGATAATGAACTAGCGACTCTTATTGCGAGTGGCCCCCAGGCTGACGTGATCATTGCTTCAAGTTTCAGTGACGACGCAATCACGACACTTGTTTCAAGACGCAAAGCAACTCGACTGCTTAGTGCTCCTGCTCCGGAACCACTTGGTCTATCGATTCGAACCTTCGGAGACACTGCACTTGTGCAGAATGCTGACGAGTTACTGGTGCCACCAAGTGAGTGGAAGTGCGTCACTGAAAAGAAGCCAACCCCCCAGCAACTTGAAGACCTTGTTATTGCGTGGCGAGTTTGTGCACGAACGACTTCAAACGCGATTGTGATTGCCAGAGACGGTGTCGCAGTTGGAATCGGTGCTGGACAGCAATCGCGCGTGTTCTCAGCAAACATTGCTTCGCAGAAAGCAGGCGACCTTTCAGTAGGTGGCGCTGCAGCTTCAGACGCTTTCTTCCCATTCGCAGACGGCCTCGAGTCACTCACGAGCGTGGGAGTAACCAGCGTGGTCCAGCCCGGAGGATCCGTACGAGACCAGGAAGTTATTGATGCGGCGAATGCAGCCGGTATCGTAATGATGCTCACCGGTGAGCGTCACTTCCGTCATTAGGAGTCCCATGTCAGCAGAACTACTTGATGGAGAGCGCCTAGCTGGTCGCATCAAGATGGAGCTCGCTGACCGTGTGTCTCGACTGAAGGCAGCAGGTCGAAGCGTAGGGCTTGGAACAGTGCTTGTCGGAGACGACGGCCCGAGCGCCAAGTACGTTTCGATGAAGCACGCGGACTGTGAAGAAATCGGCATCACCTCATTTCACGAACACTTGCCGTCGACTGCGACCCAGTCCGACGTTGAAAAAGTTATTGACCGTTTTAACGCTGACCCAAATGTTCACTCAGTTCTCGTGCAACTTCCAATGCCCGCTGGCATCAACGAAGAGCAAATTCTCCTTCGCATTAACCCCGACAAGGACGTCGACGGTCTTCACCCGGTAAATCTCGGACGCCTCGTTATGGGAGCACCCGGTCCACTCCCGTGCACCCCAGCTGGAATCGTGGAGCTACTTATGGCTCACAAAGTTCCAGTCGAAGGAAAGCACGTGGTCGTCATTGGTCGTGGCCTCACTATTGGCCGCCCGCTCTCTCTTCTTCTTGCCATGCGCCGCCCAGGATGCAACGCTGCAGTGACTGTGGTGCACACCGGGGTAGAAGACATGGCGGCAATTGTTAAAACCGCTGACGTGATTGTTGCGGCGGCTGGGGTTGCGGGACTAGTCACACCAGACATGGTGAAACCCGGGGCCGCTGTTGTGGGCGCTGGCACCAGTTGGTCGGGCAAGAAACTAATGAGTGACGTGAATGAAGACGTTGCCGGCGTTGCTGGTTGGATAACCCCACGCATCGGTGGCGTTGGACCAATGACTCGTGCAATGCTGTTACGTAACGCCGTTCTAGCTGCGGAGAAAATTCGATGACTGAAAAAGATCAATACGGACGAGAGTTCGACAAGAGGCCGTGGGGTAACTTCACGGTGCTTGACGAGACTGCCTTTGATCACAAGGTCAAGCGCATTGTTGTTGAACCGGGTAAGCGTCTGAGCTATCAAAAGCACTCGAAACGTGCTGAGCACTGGTTCGTTGTTCAAGGAACCGCGACAGTGATCCTGGACGAAGTTGAGTACCAAGTTTCTGAAGGCGAGAGCATTGACGTGAAACTGGGTCAAGCGCATCGCTGCGAAAATAGGACTGACAAGCAAGTTGTGTTTATTGAAGTTCAGCATGGTTCGTACTTCGGAGAAGACGACATTGTTCGCCTCGAAGATGATTTTGGTCGCGAATAGTCCGTGCGCATTGATGCTTTATTAGCGAAGGGTGTTACTCGTTCATTCGAGTATTTTCCACCAAAGTCTGACGCCGAGAGTGCTCAGCTTTCAACAACGCTTCGCGAACTCGAAGATCTCAATCCCTCTTTCGTATCTGTCACCTACCGTGGTGGTCGCGAATCACGCCAGCGCACGTTTGACCTCGTTACACAAATTGAAAAGACTGGTGGAACGTCCGCCATGGCACACCTCATCTGTGTTGGTCACAGCAAAAACGAAATGCGTGAAATTCTTGGTAACTACAAGGACGAAGGTGTTGAAAATGTAATGGCCCTGGGTGGCGACATTCCAGATGACCCAGCACTTCTGGCATCTGAATTCACACACGCACTTGACCTCGTAGAACTAGCACGCGAGGTTGGTGGTTTTTCAATTGGCGTGGCAGCTCATCCGCAGGGCCACCCGAGGTCCCCAGACCTGGCGAGTGACCGTAAATATCTGGCACAAAAAATGCAGCTCGCTGACTTTGCGGTAACGCAACTTCTCTTCGAAGTAGGAGAGTGGTCAGGTCTTGTAAACGAGCTCGGTGCGCTCAGTGTTACCAAGCCAGTGCTTCCAGGCATCATGCCAGTGACGTCACTGGCGAGCATTGAGCGAATGTCAAAGATGGGCTCAGATGTGCCAACCACCCTCATTAAGAGACTCGAAGACGCCCATGCAAA
>Ga0209084_1001001_pt1 | contig 24992 bp, 20 predicted proteins | sample C_130820_MF_Meta_FD_187309 | JGI IMG/M metagenome (GOLD analysis project Ga0209084, IMG submission 187309) | Freshwater microbial communities from Lake Croche, Canada to study carbon cycling - C_130820_MF_MetaG (SPAdes) (version 2) | ecosystem: Environmental > Aquatic > Freshwater > Lake...
TGGTTTAGAAACCTTTGGTTTTGAAGCCTTTGGCTTTCGTGGGCTAACCTTTGGTTTTGGGGTCTCAGAAACTCCTTGACAAGAAGCCATCAAATCTACGATTTGTTCTTTAAATGTCTTAGTCTCTCTTACAGAGAGAGGAGAGCAGTCAACTAAGAACAAAATGTTCTTACTATAAAGTTCTAAGAACTTTAAATACAAAGGCTGACCATAGAAGTGCTTCCAACCTTTGGTTGTAAAGGCATCTACCATAGATACAAAGTATCTTTGTCGGTCATTTAAATGGCTAATAAGCCATTGCTTCGCTTTGGCCTCAGATTTAAAGCCTTTAAGGGTTTCCATCAATTGACTTTCAGTCAATACAGCGGATACATGGTTGAAACTTTCTTTCATCTCGGAGTAGGTTGGTTTGGTTTGTTTGCTCATTATTAGTCTATTTGTTTTTATGTATGTCTCTTCACTACGTTCAGAGACTACTAAAAACAAATTGACTAAATGGTTTTGAGGCCGTTTCCTTTCGTTCTTGTACCCGTTTCCATAGGAACCCTAAGGTCACGCCGAAATCGTGCAGGAGAATCGCTAAGAATCGATTTTAGACCGATGTTTGTAACTATGTTACTGAACCCAAAACTTTTGTGCCGATTAAAATAAGATTTTAATCGTTTCGACTTTTTGGAAAATGAGGTGGAAAATCAGTGGTTTGAGAGTGTTTGATTTCATCAAGTGAACGAACATCGAAACGCTGAAACCCAATGGTAGCCTACATCTTCGATGTACTTTCTATTGGTCAATCGACCCCTCCGACACAAACATTTGTTTGTTACAGCCAAAACCTCCTGTATATGCCTGTGCGAAACCCCGATTTCCCTTGCGTGTCGTTTGGCACTTGCACTACGATTACCGCGCTTTAAACCTGCGGGGTAACCCGCGCAAGTAGGGGGAGGCTTTTTTATGGTGTTTTTTTGTAAATTTTTTTAGCGTATACCACCACGCTCCGCGCGAATCCTGGTTTTGCTAGTACCCTCGGGAGTTAATCTCCCGGGGGGGGTGTTTTCCAGGGGGGGTATTATATTTGCGGGATGAAGAAGTTTATATATATGGCGTTATGTATGGTGGGTACAAGCGCCAGGGGGCAGGTTTTACGGGACTCTGTAATGGTACGGGGGCCTATTTTCAGTGGGGTGTATTCGGAGGTGTTACAGCAGCCGAGGCGGGTATGGTATGTGGTACAGTGTCCTACGGGAAGTTATCCTAGGGCGGGTATGGATTTCTACGGGTGCGATAGTGTTAAGGCCAGTGACGGTAAGGATTACGAGGCGAATGTATGGGACAAGGGTCATTGTGCACCTGCTGCTGATTTTAATTGTGACAGGGCAAGATTGTGGGCTACGTTCAGTTATTTAAATTGTGTATTGCAGCACGAGAGGCTGAATAGGGGGGCTTGGCGTATGTTGGAGGTACGGGAGCGGGAGTTGGCAAAGACTGTAAAGGTGGAGGTAGAGATCAGGATGGTTTACAGTAGGGGGAGTTTAAGGTTGCCTACGGGTGCTACTGTTCCAGATGGATTTTGGAAGGAGATTAAGTATTCTGGCAACAGCGAGGTGTATTATTTTAGGAATGAGGATCCAAAGACTACTGATTTTCGGAAGTTTTTGGTAAGGTAGTTGATATTTTGTTTAACTTTTAGGGGTCATTTCTTAAACAAAGTGGCCCTAAAAGTTAAACAAAACTATCATTGTCTCAAAAATCCCCGGGGTGAGACAAAAAAAAGTTAAACAAAACTTTAGTGGGTAGTAGTAGGGGTAATTACTCAAATACGTCAATTTCATCTACGTAGATGGGGGTTTGTTCCCCTACGTAGGTATTCCAAGTATTGTATTCCAGGAATTCAATGGCATCTTCTAGTGTCATGTCTTCACTGACGAGGATTTCGATCATTTGTTGTTTGGAGTAGACGACTTTCAATGAGAGGGTATCTAGTCCAATGATGGCATCATCGAATCCATCAGCGAATAGTAGGGTATCGTCAGGGACGAATGCGAGTAGTTGGTCTCTTTTAGTCATAAAATTAAAGTAGTTATAAAAGTTGTTCAGTTGATACAAGGTAAAAGTTAAAGTGAAAGAATCCTTCTTTGTGTAAAGTATTAAAGCAATGATAGGCAGATTTGTCTATCTTTATTGAGGAGGGGGAATGATCCGACAGGGGGTTAGAGGTTGTAAGTAAGGAATGAATGGGATGAACTATAAGGTTAATGCCGTACAGTTTAGGAGAGTCCCTATCCGAGTAGACGTTATAATCGTTAGGACCGGGATAAGAACGTACTGGCTCCATTTGTTGACCGTACACTTTGTTATATTTTTTGAGAAGGCGGTACTTATAGCATCCGGGGGTCATCAGTCTATTCTGGTGTGCAGAGGTAGCACATTGGAATTGGTGGTAGACTCTTTCGTCTCCTTGGATCGTTGGGATCAGTATGGTATCGTTTAAGCCGGGAAGGTTGTTATTGCGGATGGCTATAACGTCAGTGAACTGAGGCAGCGTCTGATACGTGCTGTAAATGAAGTCAGATAGTTTCTGGTATAGTGACATGATTGGTTTTATTACTTTGGGAATTGGCTCGATAAAGTTTTTGTTTGGTTCGTTTGTAAAGGGAGCAAAAAGCAGTTCCATTAAGACCAAGTCTTTTACCTGCTCTTGCGTAAGAGTAGCCAAACTCTTCTTTTAGAATGAGGCTGGCATACTGCCTAGGACTGAGACCCCCAAAATCCAGAATTAGATCAGGGGTATCATAGTTCGTTACTTCGTTACGAACATCATTCTCCATAGATGACGTTGTTACGAAGCGCGCGCGTGCCGCGGGCGTCAGTTTTCCAAACAATCTTTCCCTTCAAACCGAAATCCAATGCCTCGTGTTCCTTCATGTAGTTTTTAATCTGATTCGAATACTCACGGACAATCACGTCCTGGCGCTTTCCTTCTTCTTGAGCCTTCTTATGATTGATAGCAATCTCCAACAGTTCAGGCGTTCCCTGCAAAGTCTTGATTTCGGAATTCGCATACCGCTGGTTCAAAAAAGATTCAAAGGCTTGGGTGCCATCGGGTTCGGGTTCGTATAAGTGGACGTTCTCGATGTCCGCCCGAGCAGCCTCTACCCTGTCAGTAAAGTCCTGAACAGCAGATAAGATTTCAGTTACAATGGCTTCGTTGCGCTCCACGGGAAGGACGGTGAGTTTTCTGCCATCTTCCAACAGAACGATCTCTCCATAGGAAGTTTCCAACCCTATCATATAAGTGGTTAACTGAATGATGTAGGAAGGAGGAATCCCTCCCTCCCACTGCTTGGAAGCAAAGCCACTGATTGTTTTGATTTCCAAAACCCCAAGAATATTTTTGGTGACAAGGTTGCCGTTGTAAACGATGCGGTCGGTTTCTCCTTTGGTGATGATGCGGTCAGGAGAAAAGAATAAGTTAGGATAGTCCGCGTTCAATACATAACCAGGGACGGGCTTACAAAATCTTTTCTTTACCTCGGTGTTGAAATTACCAATGACTGACTCTGCGTCGTTGTCGTAGTACTGCCACATGTTTGCGACAAAGTCCTCTAAGCGTGATCCGTAAAACATCGCCAAGTTCTCGTCTTGCTTCAATGGTATGAAGCCCAACTTCTGGTAGAAGAGTTCTATCTTGCTCTTATAAGGATTTAATCCGAGTAAAGTGCCTACCTCTGAGGCCCCAACCCCGCGAAGGCGAAAGTTTAACCAACCCTCATAGTCGGTTTCTTTGCTGATGTTGATTATTTGGAATTTTTCGTTGGACATACTACCCAAGTGTATAAAAGTTCTGCAATTTCTATAATTTTACGGGCTGTGGCTTCAGCGTTGTCTCCCGGTTTACCAACATAGCCAGATGCCGCTGCCTTCAAACAAGACTGCCTAATGATTTTGGCATCCTTGTCATACGCATGCTGCATATGCTCAAACACGGGGGCCGACTTTTCTTTGTCAGTCCCCGTAATTTGTTTTGCAATAGTGTTGGCTAATTTCTTATTAGCGATGTCCATCTTACCAAGGTAAATCGCTTTCTTCCTCTTCAGTAACTATATCGGTCGATACAGAAGCAATGGCAGCAGCAGCAAAAGGTGAACTCTGTGGTTTAGATTCTTGCGCCATAGCCGGGTGTGGTAAACGCTTCTTGGTCTGAGTCAACAAATTCATAAAGAATTCTAACTCGTCATCGCGGTCGATGTCCACAATCTCACCCTTCTTATTTTTTGAAACCACGATCTCAGGCTTTCCGTTAGGATTATCCTTCGTGAAAAAGAATTTACAAGGGATGTTGTTGTTTACAACGATCAATGATGCCTTCTTTACACCGTTTTCCTCTTTGATACGAGGAATAAAACGAACCGGGTAGTTGAAGTCCACGTTAGGAAGTACACTACAGAACATTCTAAAGTAAGATGAATTGGTGTCGATCTTCAAAACGTAATTCTCGCCTTGATCCACTAGGTGAATCTGAAGAATCAATTTGGTTTTGCCGACTACCTCTTCCTCACGAGTAGAGAAGTTCGTTACAGTGCCTTCGATAAAATCATAAATGAAGTAGTACTTGATGTCTCCGTTCTTGTTCTGAACCGGGGTAGTACCCATTTCGTTTGTTTTGCTGTAGCGGTAAATCTTACCGTTTCGCATGTCAACGTAGGTTGACGAGGTGTTGTTTCCTAATCCCATTATATAAATTTTTAAATGTTGTCAATTTTAAAGTATACAAATATAATCAATGTTTGGCTAATAAAAAAGCCCCCAACAGTCAAAGGGGGCGGTTGTCGTTTTGTATCCCAGACAATTTAACGACTGCAGGGCAAAGATAAAAAATATTTTTAAGTTCACAATTTGAAAACCTTATTTTTGTTTAAAGTATGATTGCAACGTATAGAAACAAACTAACTCCCGAAGTACTTGAAAAAGTTGTTAACGACATCGAAAGCAAGGGATACCCCAAGCCAATCGAAGATATCAAAATCCGAGATATCACTTTTTCTTATTATAGCGATACCGCTGATAAGTATCGTCTTGGCCCTGCTATTAGATTTACTCGCAACCTTGAGTATCTGATGACCCAACGTGGGTTTAAAGTGACTGACCTAGGTAGAGAAGTAGAAAAGAAAACCGGTATTCCTTATGTGCTGTTTTTTTCTAGCGAATGTCTGAACCCCGACCGCTATGCGCTCAACACCCTATTTCAGTACACAGTCATCATTGGCTTTACTTTTAACATATGCCCCTGGGATCTTCTTCAACACGATATCGAATACCTAAAGCAAAAAAATATGCTGAGTGTGTTTTGATATTTGAAATTTTAGTTTATGTTTGTAACCCCCTAACTGGACGGGTCAATCTACAGTGGCGGTTAGGGTAGTAGTGTTACCACGGGATTTCGGCAAAGCACAGCGACGGCACTAAGGAATGAGTCGCAGGACCGAACAGGGGGTGCAACCCTTGACAGTTGATTCCACGTTGATGAACTTGCATGTTTTCATCAATCACGGAAGAGGGTGTACGAGAAAGTGTACAACTTCAGTGGGTGATCTCTGACGACAAGTCAGGATAACTCACTGCACTCTAGGGTACCAAGAAAATGATGTAAATCATATTAACTAGTTAACTTTACTAGTAGTAGGATAAAAAGTATTTTTATCCTTAATCTCATTGTTAAAAATTATTCTCATTATACAATCTAGTTTATTTTACTATATTTGTATAAATGTTGGCTCTAAGAGAACAACCCAATCAATTTATTCCTGAAAACCAAAAAGATCAAAAATGGTTTTTAGGTAATTTGCGTTATATCGCAGAGAAGTACAATACGCAACAAAATCAATTAGGGTATCGTCACGTCAACACTCTTCAAAAACCCATCGAAGAGATGATTCGTATGTTTACTTATTACCTCGGTAAGCAAGAAAACAAAGATTACTACTACACCAACCAAGACGAGAACAACTGTGAATTACCTACAGTTTGGATTAATGGCCAAAAACTAACGTCAATGATTGACTTTATGATTGGTAACGCCATTAAGATGATCGAGAACATTGAACCTTCAGTTCGTGGCACTTCAAAAGCCATTGTTTCTCGTAAGTCTAAAAAGTTGGAATACGCCTTGATGAAAATGGAACTCCAGGAACTCGTAGAAATTATGAGTGCCAAAGGAGTTGAATTTAATCCAGTTGGTATGGAGACGTTTCAGAACAAAGAAGAATTGTTCCGTCACATGAAATACGACTACAAAGAACAGGCTGAAGTAGTTGCTCAAAGATTGGCTGAAGACATCCTTCACCGTAACCACTACATTGAAAAGTACAAACAGTCTTTTCTTTACTTGTTACTTGGTGGGGTTTGTGGAATTGAAAACACAATTCAAAACGGAAAGCAAAAGAAAGACGTTATCCTTCCTTACAATTTGATTTGGGATAACTCAATCGATGATGACTTTAATACTAAGGCTCACTTTGTAGGTAAGATTGAATGGAAGACTCCAGGAGAAATTCTTTCTAATCCTACTTATATGGAGACTCTGACGGCCGAGGAGGTAGATGAGATTATGAAGTTGACGCACCAGAACATCGATAAGATGTTGGGCGAAGAATACATCACCAGCACAAAGTTGAGATGGTGGTATAATTATTCGGGCGTTCCAAAGATCGCGTGTATCACCGGGTATTGGATTGGCTATAAAGAGTTGCGTTACGAAAAAACCAAAGACCAGTTCGGAAACGAGCACTTTGCAAAGATTCGTACCAAGCACAATTCTAAGTATTGGACCAAAACAGTTTACAAAGGCACCATTATCGCCAACAAATACGTTGTTGAATATGGTGAGCAAACCAATATTGTAAGAAAAGCAGACGAAATGGCTGAAGTAGAACTTCCTATTTCTGTGTTTTTGCCTAATATGGTGATGGGTGAGACTCGCTCTATTGCGTCTCGTCTACACAAACACCAAGATCGTATCGATTTCTTGAATAACGAAATCACAAAAATGATCACCCGGGCCAAGGGTAAAGTGTTTATCATGAACAAACACAAGTTGGGTAGTGCTACTTCTCAAGAAGTGCTAAACGATTTTACTCGTATGGGCATTCACATCACCGACGGTAACGCAACGGGAGAAGATTTTAACCAAAGCGACTACAACAAAGTAGTGGAAATCGTCGATATGACTCTCGATCCTAACGTACAAATGATTATGTCTCTTCGTCAAGAGGAAGAAAGAATCATGGAAGAGATAGTAAACGTGCCAAAAGTAGCAATGGGTCAGCAGCAAGGATACTTGGGAGCCAAAACACAGGCCGGTTCTATTGCTCAATCCAACCTAGGTACTGCTTATTTATATCAAGGCTTCATTCAGTTCATCGAAAAAGACTTACAGTTTGCCTTGAACCAGTATAAAATTTCTCTTTTGTCTAACAACGAACCCGAAATAGGTGTGTTGGGAGACAAAGAAATGGAGTTCATTAAGGTAACCGACAACTTTAAGTTTGAAGATTTTGGTGTTTACATTAAAATCAAAGACTTCGTCGACGAACAGGCTCGTGAAAGATTGCTTGCAATCGCACAGGCAGCCATGCAGAATCAGATGATAGATTTGCGCGACTACATCAAAATTGAAACTTCTAAAACTTACACTGAACTTCTTAACGAGTTGGAATATTCTCTCGAAAAGAAAGACCGCGAAAAGAAAGAAGCCGAAGCAAAAGCACAAATTATGCAAGCCGCTATGCAAGAGGCGCAAATGGCACAACAACAAAAGGCCGTTGAAACCGCACAGCAGGGCAATAATTATCGTCAAGAATTAAAAACTGCTTCCGATTTAGTAAAGGCTAATCCCGATACTCAAGATGCGGCGGCAATGGGCGGGGGGGCGCCAGAACAAGGTGGCGAAGTACCTCAAGGTCAACCTATAGAACAAACTGGAGCAATGCCAGCACAATAAACTAACAACTTATACAAATAAAAATTAAATTTGCAAAATATGTCTCAATACGAAGAAATTGAAAAACAACTAAAAGAAGCAGAATTGAAAGACGCTGCTGAAGGAAATTTAAACTCGAAAGATAATGGAAACAAAACCAACAAAAAAGAAACCGGCACCGAAGAAGGTTCAGCCGGTGAAGAAAGTAACTCCGGTAACTCCGGTAACTCCGGTAACTCAGGTAACGCAGGTAACTCAGGAAGCCCCGCAGCAGCCGCAGCAGTCGCAAACCCCGCAGATGGATAACGCAGGTAACTCAGGAAGCCCCGCAGCAGCCGCAGCAGTCGCAAACCCCGCAGATGGATCAAGTGAACCAGAAGGTGGATCAAGCACAGGCAGTGATAGCGGATCAGGTGAAGCAGTTGAATCAACTGAAAAGCCTTGGTATGAGTCTGATGGAGAAAATCAAAGCGTTCCTGAAACAGCTGCCGTTTTAACGCCTGCTGCCGAAGAAGAAGATGAAGAGGTTCGCCTATTCAAAGAATATAAAAAGAGCGGTAAGACTCTCAAAGAATTTGTAAAAGAATTCGATCTTACCGATTACAACGCATTGAGCGATGCGGAGATTATTCAAAAGGGCTTGAAGGAATTGGAAAATTTCGCAGGCGAAGAATATGAAGCCGCAGTTGAAGAAGTCGCTCAAATGAGTTTGTTCCAAAAGAAAAAATTGATTCAAGAGTATAGGTCGGCGTTTGTTGCTCAGAATGAAGAGAAGTTGAAACAACTTTCTTCAGTACCAGACAAACAACAAGCCCAAGTGACCGTTGCAGCCAATCGTTTTGAAACGGAAATGGAATCATTTGCTAAAGCAATTTCAGGCAAAGAATTGTATGGTTTGAAGGTGACGGACGAAATGTCCACTAAAATCAAAGATTACTTGACCAAGGAAATTAACTTTAATCGCAAAGACGGTTCTTTAGATGTCGAATTACTCGCCGATTTTGCTATGTGGCGTTTATACGGTAAGGATATCGTACGAACCAACGTAACAAAGGCCAAAAATGATGGGCGGAAAGAAATGTTGATCGCAACAACAAATCCGTCTACAGGATCTGGACCATCTAACCTTAGTAACTCGTTCGCGAGTAACGGAGCGGCGGATGCGTTTGGTGACTACCTAAATGCGAAAAAACGATAAAAAAAGAAAAAAATGGCAAGTCCAGTTACTAACCTCGATTTAAACCAGTCGCTCCTCCTTAGGGGGTTGAGCCTGCCTAACAAAATGGCAATGGTTTATGCCCAAGATTATGGGTACAATGTTTTGACTCAGTTGACTTCTAAGTTGGCCTCTTCAATTTCAAGCAATCAGCCTAAAATTGAAATCAGTGCTCTTGGAAATCTTTCTGTGTATTCTCGTGTAAGTGCTGTTGCTAACGCAACTGGCTACGCTACTGGCGAAGCCTTAGCAGTTACTGTAGATGATGGCTCTAACTTCCGTATCGGTGATATCATCGCTGATGCCAACATGGTACAAGGTATCGTAGTTGAAAAAACTTCTGGAAGTGGAAACATTTTGTTGATCAAGCGTATCAGTGCAACTTTCAGTACTTCTAGCCACTTCTTGGCAGGTACTATTGCAAAGGTATTGTTCGATTCATCTGCAAACCGCTACAGCAATGGTAAATCTCCTTTGAACTTTGTTCCTCAGACAGATTACACCTACACCGCTATCACTCGTGAGAGTTCTAGCCAAGCACGTCGTGACCGTACTGCTTCTTTCGTGAAGTGGCAGGGTGACTTCTGGTACCGTTCATATGATGATCTAGCTCTTCGCAAATTCTCTAAGAGTTTGGAGTTCAAGTATGCATTCTCTGAGCGCGCTATTGTTGCTGGTGCTCAAGGTGAATCTTACACTACTGCCGGTTTGCGTTGGTCAATCATCAACAACGGTGGTACTTACTTGCCTTTGACTGCTGAAATTACTCAGTCTCAATTCAACGATTTCTTAGAAAACTTAGTTCGTAAGAGTGCTGAAAACGGTCGTAACCTTGTCGCTTTGATGGGTACTGCTGCTATGGCTCGTTTGCAAACTTTGTTGGGTCAATACATCCAATACGCTGGTAGCAATAACACATTAGGTGGTGTTACTGTTGAAGGTTTGAATGTTATGACTTACAGTTATGCTGGTATCAAAGTTGATTTCGTTCGTTGGGCATTGTTGGATGACGACGCTTTCAAAGGTGACTTGTCTTCTGTTACAGGTAAGCCTCGTATGTCTCACTCTATCTATGTATTGGATACTACTACTATTCCTGCTGCTGACGGTAGCGGAGTATTGTCTCCTTTGCAGAAATACCATTTCAACAATGATGAGATGTTGGCTGCTTATGTACCAGGTATGATCGGTTTGCAAGATTCTAATCCTTCTACTATTAAGCAGGCTCTTGCTAATGGTTTAAGTGGTTCTATGGCTGCAAGCGATGTTGATGGTGTGGATTTCCACATTTTGTCTGACTGCGGACTTTATTGCGCTTCTGAGCGTATGGGTCTGATTGAATTGGTTGCTTAATTTTTACGAACATGCAAAATCAAACTTTATTAAATGGCGCAAGCACTCTTGCCGTTGATGGCGGTAAGTTGCTTATCACTCGTGTGGGAGTGGATATCAACAACGTAGATGCTTCTCGTTACGTCCCTATGGATGTATCCGGTATCTATGCTATGGAAATCCAACCCGGTGCTGCTGGTACTTCTCGTAGCCAGACTTTGACTCCAACTGCTGCTAACTCTACTGTTTACACAGTGACTGTTAGCGTGTACAAAGAGTCTGATTGGGGTTACTTCGGTCCTCAGTTGGTAACTTTTAGTGCTTCTTTCACTTCAGATTCTAGTGGTACTGTAGCCGAAATCACTGCCGGTTTAACCGCTGCCATTAACTTGGTAGGTGCTGCCTATAATGTAGTTGCTACTGATGGAACTACCTTGGTAACTGTAACTTCTAACAGTACTGTTCCTCAGAACATTTCTTGTGTTAGTGTTGGTGCAGGTACTTTGGCTGTTGCTCAAACAGTTGCTTTTGCTAAACCTTACGGTTTGGCTGCTGAATTGCAATTGCGCGGATTGTCAAGTGCAACTACTGGATCAGTTTACACCAAGTTTTTATTTAAAGTAAAAAATGGTATTAACGGTGGTCACGTAAATTCTGGCGGACAGTATTTGGAACAAATCATTTGGATTAACACTTCACAAAGCACATTGATTACCGCTTTGGGAACTACTTTCCGTGATGCTCCTTACACCACTCCTGCAATTAACTTGTAATCTTATTTCCAAAGGAGGGGTACTTCGGTGCCCTTCCTTTTTTACTTTAAAAATCTTAACTTCGAAACTTAATAATATATGATACGTAAACTCATTATTTCTGCAAAAGCCCCTAAGGGCACCCTTACCCTTCTTGGGAACTACTACGACAAAAAAACTCGTAAGAACTTACACCTCGTTGAAAATGGCAAACGAGTAATTACTGAAATGGAATACGATGACTACACTAAGCAGTTTGATATTCTGTTGACTGATGCCTCAACTTTTACGCTTGAGTATGATGACTCAAGTAAAAACGAAAGTGCTGTTGTAGATTTCTACTTAAACCACCCGTTGTGTACCAACGTAAACCACACTAACCCTAACTTGGTTAGTCCGTTGTTTATTGTTGTAATGCAACACATGATTGTAGAAAACGAGATTTCATCTATGAATGAAAACTTGGACACAGCAATTAAATGCTTATCTCTTGGCTTTGATGAAAAACACGACCTTGCATTTGCTCTTGGAATAGATGCTCGTGGCTTAACTCACAAAGAATTGGTTAGTCGTTTGGTAGGTCCAAACCTAACTGGAGATGCAATCAAACAAAAGCATGTATTTGACCACTACTACGATTCACTTGAAACCGATCGTAAAGTAAAAGTATACGTTACCAAAGCAATTACTACCGGTATTATCCAGCAAGAAAACGGTTACTACCGTGTTGGAGGAAGAACTTTAGGTTCTCAGGAGCGCGATGTAATTGACATGTGTAACAGCGACAAAGATTTCTTCTACGGCTTTATTGTACCAGAGGTAGATAAGGTTGTAGATGTTCCTAACGAAAAGTTAGATGACTATGTTGAAACCGACATTACAAGTGTTGTTTCAGACAAGTTAGAAGGCGTTCGTAGGATCAGAGCGAAGAAGAATGCTATCATCGATAAATTAATTGTTTAATTGTTATTTCTATGTTTCTTACCCCCCGAAAGGGGGGTTTTTGTTTTATGCCAATTAGAAAAGTTGTAAAAAAGGAACCCGTAAAAGGGATAGCAGTAAAACCTCTTAAAGAGGAAATCTGCTCAGAATGCGGCAAAAAACGTCCGTATTCTAACAAAACGAAGAAGTTATGTGCTGTTTGTGTGAGAAAATCACAAATAATCAAGGTTAAGGAAAAGAAAGCCAAGGTTCGTCAAAAGAAGGCGATCTCTACTAGCGTACTGATTAAAAAAATGGACGCTTTGTATTCAGTATACATAAGATTAAAAGGCATAGAAAAGGATGGTTACGTAAAGTGTTTCACTTGCGACCGGGTGGAATACTGGCGTAAAATCCAGAATGGCCACTTTCAGTCAAGAAGGTTTTTATCGACTCGCTTTTACGACTTCAACTGCGCTCCGCAGTGCTACGCTTGTAATGTCGGACTCAGTGGAATGCAGTACGAATATGGCATCAGACTTGACAAAAAGTATGGCGCGGGCACCGCAGACCATGTTGTACAACTATCAAAAGACTTTTGTAAATTCAATTCGGATGAACTGCTAAAAATGATCGACGAAACAGAACAAAAAATACAATTCCTAAGGAAGTTGAAAGACATATGGGATTAAATTAATTTTTGTATATTTGTGTAAATGACAGGTGCTCAATTTTACGATTTGCTGCAGCAAAAAATTGACAAGGCTTACAGTGCTTACATAGACACAACTAAAGCCAATCGATTAATTGAAGAGACAATCCTTAGGTTGTGTGAAAAACTGTATAGTACGTTAGACACACAAAAGGAATATGACGAGTTGTGGAGTTTATTAGTAAAGGATGAAACGAAAGTTGTTACAAATCAGTACTTTGATTTATCTGGCTTGTCTAGAACCTACATGCACTTATTTCGTTTGGGATTTACTTTTGATACTTTGCTTGGAAACTTAACTCGTACTTCAACCGGATCTGGTCCATTTACTACTGTATTTACTTCGACTGGTCACAGCGCAAGAAAAGGGGATACAATTAAAGTAGGATCTAATACTGGTACTGTGGTATCGCATACCAAAACAAAATTTACAGTAACTTCTGCTGCTACATTAGTAACAGGTTCTGTTTATTTAACACGTTTCTTTGAGGGTAACGAGTGGTTCTCAGATCGTAAAAAAGATTCTTATCACGCTCCTACCATTTTTACTCCAAAGTATCAGTTTCAAAATAGAATCAGTGGAAGCAATAACGTAAAGTCGTTGTACATTTATCCTCAGTGTTCTAGTTTGACAATCGATTATATGGCTTTACCTACTGTAGCCACCGGTCATATCTTTTTATCAACGGATGCTACAGCAATCACTGCATACACAGAAAAGTTTTTATACAGGTTGGCAGATGAATGTGTATTTACCTATGCTGAACAAGTTCGCGATGCTGAACTTCATCAGACTTCTGCTCAAAGTATAATGATTAATCCATGAGTACACTTGCTCAAATTGTCGATAGAATTAAATCGAACTTAACCGGGGGTATCACAACAGACGAAACTCGTTTCGAAGATGCATTTATTGAATCTAAGATTCACAATCACCGGGCTTCTTATTTGTCTGCTATTTCACGTCAGCCTACTAGAGACAGAATCAACGACTCATTTCTTCAAGTCTACCATATAGACTTATTGGAATACGATGTAGAATGTGACGTGGTAAAATTCACTTGCCCTACTGTAATTCAGTTGGATGAAAGACATGATGGATTCTTTTACGTAGGTCACATTAATGGTTTAAAACCCTTTATTCGGTTGCGTACAAACTACCCTGCCTTGAGTATGCATTCTTTATTTCAAAAGGAGAAAGAAATCGTTTGGGATTACCGAGCAGATTATGATGGTCAGTGGTATATCAATGTTTACAGAAACCCCAAATTGACCAAATTATTGGTTATGGCTATATTTAATGACCCAACCGCAGTTCCAAACTATCGTAAAGACATAGATCAATATCCGTTGGACGGCGTTGCAGAACATGAAATTGTTGATGCGGTAAGTACAGACTTGCTTCATAAAAATATCGGAATGCCAGATATGTTATCTGACTCCGCAGAAATTAACGCCCCAACTAGGAAATGAAAATTGAAGATGTGATAGCCGCCGCTTGCGAGGAACTTCAAATAAGTTACTCTGAGAATGCCTTATGGTTTAAGGTATTGGTCAACCAAGTGATGAGAACATTCCGTTCATCTCATGCTACGCACGTGTACGATATTTTATTGACAGCGGAAGATTCACGCATAACATTGCCTGATGGCTACAATAAATTATTAACCGTTCACCTATGCAATGGTGGATTGTACTGCGAAAAATATGATTTTGATATTCAAAATGACTGTATCATTTTTAAATCTCAATTGGGAATTATAGATGGTTACAAGTTTAACATAAAATATCGAGGCTTTCCTGTTGACGAACATGGCAACTTGATTTTAAAACCAGAATGGGAAAGAATGTTTGTGGCCTACATTGGATGGAAATATTCACGTAGGCATTTTGAAAGGTATGCTCCTGTAATGGATAGTTTCAAAAGAGAATATCAATTACAGCGAGTGGCTAACGTATAAGACATGTCACAACTGGTAAAGTTAATGCAGTCGGGAGTAATGGATTCTGATGCCGATCCTCAGTTGATTGGGCAAGGAAACTATGTAGATGGTGTAAACATTCGTCACCGTGATTTAACGGGAGCAAATGTCGGAGGAGTAACGCCAGTAAAAGGAAATAGTTTCATGTCTCCTTGGGATGGAACATCGATTCCTATTCCTTCTGATTTAACCAAAACCATTCAAGACAACGCCACTTCGTTGGCAGTATTTCGATTTTATATTACTGTATCAGTCGATCCCAATGCTACTTTTAGTGGCAATATTTATCTTCAGAATCTAGGTACTATTTATACGGTTTCGCTTAGTGGTACAGCAAACGTGAGTTTGACTACTTGGAGAAATACATTGGCAGGTGCCCTTCAAGTATTACTTACGGGTGTCACAAACCCATTTATTATTGGCTCTGTTACTAGCATAACAAGTACGTATGGGTATTTTGAATTGCGTAAGAACCCCGCGGCCACTCCATCTGCTGCTTTGGTAGATGATGACTTTTTATTATTTGAAGATGGAAATTTAGCTGACATAGTTCAGAAATCAGAATTTGTAGACGGTACAGGTGCTTTTAAAGTAATTGGAATGCAAAGTGTTGGTAACGATACTTTCATTTGGTCATGTACACCCGAGGTTACATCTGGAAGCCCAGCGCGAACAATTAGTGAAATCGGAGTATTGGTCTCAAACCCAACCAATGGTACCACTCAATACACAACTTTGCTTCAGTGTAAATTACTAGGCTTTAGTCAAAGTTATCAAATTCAAGCTCAGGTAGAAAAAAGAACCAATGAAGTAATTCTTTACTGGACTGACGATTTTAATAAACCGCGCACTTTAACAGTTCCGTATCCTTACGTCGCCAATGGTGTACTTATATCAAACGGAGGTAATATCGACTTTGCCAAAGTAGATCAGCAGTTATCTTATTTTGTAGCCAACCCAAACGCTACGATTGCAATTACCGGCATAAACGAAGGCGGAGGTTCATTGATTTGTGGTAATAAAAGATACAGTGGGAGGTTCTTAACAGACGATTTGGTAGGTACGGATTATATGTATCCAACGAATCCCGTTAACATTTATTCTGCTAAAAAAAGTACTCCTAGTAAAATCTTAGGAGATATCCCGGGGACTCAGACCAATAAAAGTGTTACGATTAAAATCGACAATATCCCGGTAAACGAATATGCCTATTTTGAATTGGTAGCAATCGAATACGAAGGACAGACATTTACTTTAAAAACAGTACAGCGAGTATTGTTAGGATCTAACACATCAATTGAAATTACTCACAGTAATAACGGGCAAGATAACTTTCCGTTGGCCCCGGCCGAGTTACTAGCAATTACAGCGAAGTTTACTCAAGTAAAAACATTGAAGATACATTCAAACCGAATGTTCATGTCCAATGTAGTAGAGCAAACAGATAAAGATTTGAGTGCGTGGGCTCAGACCATTAAACACTCTATTGAACAAAAGACAATAGACTCCATATTCCGAAACAACCGAAGCGGTACTGCGGATATGACAAAGCCCTATCCTTTATTTAAATACGGGGAGTATTTAGATCCATTCAACACTTACACGAATACTTCTTACATGATCAATGATACCTATCGTTTTGGTATTCAAGTTCAATGGAAAGAAACTGGTAAGTGGAGTGCACCTTATTGGGTGGATGACATTCGTTTTGATACATTGGCCTACAATGTCACCGATCCCGTGGGTACGCCCGGCTCTTGGAGAAGAACCGCTAACAACATCACTACTACAAATTTGGGAGATGTCGATAGTAAATTGGTTTATATTTATTACCCGAAATTCCACAATGTTAATTTAAATTATATTGTAAATGGTGATTATTTGTATAAACAAATCAAAGCATTTAGGATTGTTAGAAGTAAAAGAATCCCTGAAGTATTGGCTACTGGAATTGCTATTGCAGCAACAAGAGATACTTCTAGTGCGACAACTGTAATCCCGTTCCATAAAGACTTAGCGGCAGGTTATGCTGTATTTAATACGTATCCGAACAACTTTTGTCGGAGATATCGCACGGGTGCACCGGTCGAAAATATACAAGTTGGCGATTTAGATAAATCTGAATTTGCTTATTTTCATTCTCCTGATTTATATTTTAATAATTTTAATTACGCTTATTCTTCTGGAGATAAGTTAAAGGTATTAAACGTACCTTTTTCGTATGATGAATCCGTTTTACAAGGGCAGTCAGTAGGAGACTTTGAATCTGTGTATGAAGATTTTACAGGTTATTTTTCTTCGAGTTTAATAAATTATACTGACTTTAATGTTTCCTATGGTCAGAGTTTGGATACAGGGGAGTTAATAACAAGTTTTAATGGAGGGGCTACAAATGTAAAAAACGGAATTAACGTACCGAGTTCCGGTACTGTAAATGCTTTTTACAGTAATATGCGTTCTTGTATTGCATTTCAATTGGCTACAAAACTTTCAACAATTACCGCAGCGTATCAGCCGTTTAGTAAAGAAGGAGTAGTTTACGCTCAGATTTTTAGAGATAAAAAAGCCAATTTAAAATACCCGATCAATAAAAACGAAAGCAATTACGAGTCAACTGGTCACATGACAGTTTTGACTGGTAATGAAAGGGGCATTTTAAATTCTATTTCTGTATTTGGCGGAGACGTATTTAATCAAAAGACACATATGTCAGTGAGAATGAGTACTTCTAATCCATCGCCAAAAAATGGTTTTGGCTTGGGTTATTCGTTTTACTCTCAGAATGTTTGCAATAGTCAAATGTTCTACGCTGTTCCGCACAACTTAGAGGACGCAGGACCAGGATATATTTTTCCTCAATATTTGGACAAACAAACTACAGGTTTTGGTGTTACTTATGGACAAATGCGATATGCATTCTTGGGAGCGGGTTCTTACGAACGAGTTTACCAAGGCACTATCGGAGCAGGTTTACTGTACTGGCTTGAGTTATGGCCGGAGGTAAGTAATCAAAATAATTACGATACGCAATATAGTTTTATTGATAACACGATTGTAGAGTCAGGATTTGATCCCGCTGTTACATACAATGGAGATAAACCTGCGACCGTAATTTGGTCTCAGACCAAAGCAGTAAATGCAAGAAAAGACAACTACCGGGTATTTAAACCAATCGATACAGTTGACTTAAATTTGAACGAAGGTGAAATTATCAACCACGAAATTCTAAATGGTAATTTGTACACTTGGCAACCATATTCAGTAAGAAGGCAATCGGTTAATGAACCTACTGCTTTACAAGGGGCTAGCAGTTCAAGTGTAATTGTGGGTAGTGGTGGAGTCATGTCCTACCCTGGTTTGCAGTTGTCAAGTTTAGGAGCCACCAAGAAGTGGGCGATGGTAAAAGGTTCGACAATCTCTGGCGGTGATAGTATGTATTGGTACAACGACCAACTCAGAAAGGTCATTCGCTTTGGAGAAAATGGCATTCAGATTATTTCGGATCGCGGAGTAGCGTCATTTTTGAACACATCTGCCAACTGGCTCTCAGATAAAGAACAACCAATTACCGGTTACGGAGTAAACGCAGGATGGAATGATAGATTTGCTGAAGCGTTATTTACGTTCAAAGCAGTTGATCCAACCATCGTTCAATACGCAATTTATGACAGCACCCCGGCTTTGATTAACTACACGGTTGGAAATCTGGTTGTCAATAATGATTTGGGTGGCGTATCGTCTGTTTTAAGCGCTACTACTGCCCCTCGGCATATCTCAGGCATGAGTTATGTATATCGTTGCAAGTTAGCCCACGTAGCGAGTTCTACGCGTGTGCCTGGAACAGGTGTATCTTGGACTACTTATTGGGATCAGTTAACGCCCGAGTCAAACCCAAGTTACTACACGATGTTTACTTTGGTGTATGACGAAATCAAAAATGGGTTTATTTCTTTCTTGAGTATGTACCCAAATATTTACGCTGTTCGCACCAACACTTTCTACACTACAATTCCAAATGCGCAGAATAAGTTATATGTTCAGAATCCAGGCAATTACAATACTTTTTATGGTACTGCATACAGCGGTAGTATTACTGGGGTTATTAACATTGACCCGAACATGTCAAAAACTTATGAGGCTTTACAGGTGGTTTCTCATACAACTCCAAAAAGATTAGATTTCACTACGCGGGACCACGTTTCGTTTTTGATAGACTCAGAATTTGAAAAAAGAGAAGACTTTTATTATGCCCCTGTTAAAAATGATTCAACAATTGCAGGAGTAAATAGTTCAGATACTAGTAGATTATGGGGCAGATATCTCAAAATTAAGTTTACATTTGAGGGAAATGTATTTCAGAAACTTATCGATTACGTCGTTAAGTTCCGCTCAAATCATAGGTTGTATAATAAGTAATTAAAACATAAATTTGTAATCATGGCAGGACCTTATCAAGAGTTAGACGGAAACGTAGATAGTATGCCAGCCGGCAGTCCTTCACCAGTAGGTGGCGGTGGTGGCGGTGGTACGTCGTTGGGCGGTGGTCCATTGGGTATGATGATGGGGATTACTCAACTGGCAGTGGGACTAAACCAAGCCAGAAAAGCAAAAAAACTACCCTTTCCACAGTACACGGAGGGAATGAAATATGCTTTGCAAAGTCAACAAATGGCAAAAGAAAACATGCAAAGAGGATTAGGTTCAGAAAGAATTGCCGGAATGAACCAAGCACTTGATACTCAGAACGCATTGGCTTACCGAAACATTTCGGAAAACTCTCCTCAAGGAGCAAGTTACTTTGGTCGAGTTGCGGCAATGGATAGAAATACAGGGCAACAAAACATTGTTGGTCAAGATTTAGCGTATCGTACTCAACAACAAGATCGTTTTACTCAGGCAAATAGTGCCTTGACGGCAATTCAGCAGCGTTCAATTGAAGCACAAAGATCCTACAAGATCATGGCTCAACAAGCGGCTGGAGCAGCAATCAAACAAGGAAGTGAAAACTTCATAAAAGGCGCTGAGGGAACAGCACAAATGGGAATGCAAGCAGCAAAAATGATGGTATAAAATGGCAGACTTTAATTTAGCAGCGGCTGTAGGTGCCACAGGTGAGGCACCAGATTACGAGAAACTACTGAGCAATTGGCAGAAATCTCGTATTCCTCAAGGTCCAGACTCTGCTGATAAAGCCCATTTAAGAGATTTATACAAAATGATATCAGTCGATAAAACTGCGTATCATCCAGTATACCAAAAAGAAGTTACAAAAGCAACCCAAGATTTTTATCTTACCTACCGTAATGCAAGAGCAAATAATGATGACGATGTAGTTGAGCAAGTACAAACCGCATTTGAAAGATGGAATGAAATTGCAGATAATGCAAAGTTAAAAAGTCCAGATTTATTTGCATTAAAAAACAAAGCAGAAGGGGGAGCAAAATCAGGAATATTTGTTTCGCCTAGTGACAGATTAGCAGCAAATTTATTAAAAGATTCAAAAAGTCCCGAAGATTTTTATGGTAGACTAGAAGCAAATAAAGATGCATTGAACGATGGCTATTTTAATTTTGACTCTCAAAATCAAACTATTATAACACCGACTCACCCAACAATTGATTACGATAGAGAATTGAAATCTATTTTGTCAACTAAGAAATTAACTATTGGAGAGCAACAGATTAAATCAGCAGATGGCAAAACTACTACCACTCAGTCCGTGCAAGGACTTCCGTTGGATAGACAGGATGCTCGTAAACTGAGAAATTACTATTTGGATAATACAGGCGAGGATCCAGGGGAAGAATATAAATATAATGCTTACGATGTTGGAAAAGAATCTTATTGGAAAACAGATCCAATGATTAAGCAACAATACAGAGCAACCCACCCTGAGTTTAAAGCACTGAGTGACGATGCACTTTACAATGAATTTTATAAGCAGCACGTCATTCCAAACACCCCAATGGTGGAAAAGACTGTTTCTTTGTATGCTGGACCACGAACTAGTCTTTATGTAAATACTGCTGAGACTAATGAGCCGGGTACTTTCCAAGGTAGTGCTACAACATTTACCTACGCTAATGGCAAAACAATCAACAGTAAGCGTACAACAGCATTATCAAAAGATGCAGATGGCGTTGCTGTACAATGGGCAGCCAATCAATATGCAGTAGATAAAGCAACAGGATTACCAGCGTTTGACGCTAGTGATACTGGTAATTACAATTTCAAGATTGCTAACGTAATGGTTTTGCCTTGTATTAAGGCAAAAGATGCTAGTGGAAGAATCTATTGGAAACCTTTGGATGCGACGTCAGAATCTGAAGTACAAGCCAACGGTGAATTAGCAAAAGGCTTACGTTACTTGCCATTTGCTGAGGCCACAATTCAAGAATTGAACATCTCGGCTCTTCCTACGGTAGGTGGAAAGAACATCTTGATGCCTTTGTATGAAGACGGTACTGTTAAAAAAGTAAATAATAGCAATGACCAAGGTTCTGCGTTGTTGGGTGCTTTGTTTACCAACAGAAAACTAAACGAAAAAGAAAGCATAAACTGGCGCACTGAGTGGAATAGAATGTCTAAACTCTTCAAGTAATTGCCTTAAAGTTATTCGTTTAAATCTTATCTAGGTTTATTATATTTGTAATATGCCTGAAGATAAGAAACCAACTCCTGCTGCCGCAACTCCAACGCCTAAAATCGGGCCGTTAGGCAAGGCGCCAGAAGATCCAAATATGGTTAAACCTGCTAACCTTGGTTCTATTGGTTTTGATAGTGTACCAACAACTGTTAAAAAACCACTCAGTAAAGAAGGAGTAAAAGTAATCAATAAAGCCGTAAATCAAGTTCGGCAAGCAGAACAACCGATGTCTACCGCGGCAGAGTTGGAACAACTCCAGGCGACTCGAGAAAAAGAATTACAAATTGCCAAAGAGCAAGGTTACAACATCCAAAACTTATTCAATTCGGCAAAGAACAATTTCGGTAAGGTAAGAATTGGCAACGAAGACATCACAAGCCCCGCTGAGTTATTAGATGCTTTACAGGACAGAAACAAAAAAGAATTATTCTATTTTGATAACCGTCATGCCCTAGTAAATAACTTTGATATTTACACGCTTAATGATTTAGATGCAAAGGTTTCTGGTGGATTAACTACAATTGAAAAGAGTAATTTAAAAGCACTTCCAGAAAAAACAATCTTCGATTATACAGAAGTTAAGGCTCCTACTTTTGGTCAGCCGGGTTATCGCCCACAAACTGATCCAATGGGAGGCAGTCAACTTGACCCTCAGAATAAATTTGAGTTAGGTCAAAAGAATTACAGCGCGATTCAGACATTCAAAAAAGTTGTTGCAAACGGATTGAACGTAACCGCTGATGGAACCAAGTTAAACTCATACCAAGATTACTTTACTTACTTGGCAGACCCTCAGCAGAGAGATGCATATGGACGTAAGTACAACAAGCAACTATCAAATTCTGAGTTAGTATCTGCGAGCAATATTCTTAAAGCCAGTCAGATATTACTTGACGGTGCTTCTACCGTGGCGTTAGATTATATGAAGCGACGTGTAATGGATGATGTTCGTGTTAATACCGCGGACGATCACATTTCAACTACATTGTTGGGCAAGACTGCTACGGTTTATGACGAGGACATAGAGAATCCAAAGAGTTTGCCGGCCCTTACCGAAGATGATTTAGGTCGTGTGGTGTATGAATATGAAAACGGAAACGAGATAACTTTGAGTGTTGGCAACAACGATAAAAATTTACAGGACAAAACTGATTACACGTATAAGGATTTAGTAAACTACTATTCTAAATTAGGTTTGACCGGGGATGAAATCGATGCCAAGTTTGCCAAGTACAAGCAAAATTACATTTACAACCAAGCAAATGGCAATTTACAAATCAAACGTAATGCAGAAGGTTTCTTTGAGAATGAAAAAGGTCAACTGATTTCAAAGTACGATCAATCTAAAGAACAGCGCGCACGTACTGAAATGTCAGATGTTGACAATCAGATAGCAGACTTGTACGATGAGTTGAGAGGGATCTACGAATCTCGACGGGCTGGGGCTTCAGAAATCGATAAGAAAGCATACGGTCCAACGGTAAGCAAATCTGTATTTGCTAGTAGTCCCACTCTAGGATTAGATGGACAACAGATCAAACGCATCAGTGCCATCAACACATCGATTGCTAAACTCAAGCAACAGGCTGGTTACAATGCTCCAGAATTCTTTGATCCTAGCGGTAAGAGAATTGATCAACCTGAGCAGTTACAGCAAATAAAGAAAATCTACGATCAAACTCTTGAAGAAGAAAAAAAGAGTGATATTGTATACTTAAAGCAAACGAGAAATGCTTTGTACGAACAACTCGATATACTTAAGGAGAAGATCGACAAAATCAAAAGCGTTACTAGTAAAATAGAAGTAACGGCTCCAGAAGGATTTGAATATGACAACACTCCATATTTTATTAAGTTAACCAGGGCGTTTACTGGCATACTTGGTCAAATTGATGTACAACAGTCAGATACCCAAAAAAGTAACGACGCATATTTAGGTAAGTTGCTTGATCAATACGGGGATTTAAGTGCAAGAGTTAAAGCAACCAACAAATTAATCTACACCAACACTGATTTAACAAAGCAATCGGAAGATGGATGGATTAAAACATTTGGAAAATCAACAGCAAAGCAGGTGGCTGAAACATTCACGGGTGATGTCTACAATACAACAAACGATGAAATCGAGCAGACGGCCAACTTCTTAACTGAAAATGGATACTACGTAAGCCCCGAAATCAAAGAAAAACTGAACACTATTTACGAGAACAAAACAATTGGAGAAGGCTTTTTGGAGTCATTGAAGATTGGTATTGAAATGAGTGGCTATTCTCGTGGCGGTGCAGCGGAGTTAAAGAATATTTTTACCGGTCAAAAAGCATTGTTGTTACGTTCTTATATGATGAGTCGTTATGGACAGACTGGCTCAGCCGCATTCAACTTGATGGAAAGCGCCGTAGTAAAATACGGAGTACCAATCTTTTCTTGGGAGGCGTCAGGACAATCTGGTAGTGGTGCTGTCGCAGAACAAGTCGGAACTCAGATGTACGACAAGTTAACTGGAGTGATGAAGTTTGGAAATTTGATCCCATCAAATATCTTTGGTCGTTTGATGTATACTGCCGGGCGTACACTTTTTGGTACGGGGGGTCAGATGACAGAAGAAACTTTCTCTAACACCTGGTCAGTAATGCAACAAAATGGCTTTGACATCATTGATGCCGTGAAGAGAGCCTACGGTGATACAGAAGACGAACGCTTATTGAATTTACGTGCTACTGCAACTTTGTGTTTCACAATGTCAGCATTGAACCTAGAAAATGTAGATTTGGTATTGAAAACCGATCAACAATTCAGAGCACACCTTGATGCTTTAGGTACACCTCCAAGTGCAGTAGATACTGAAATTTTGCGTATGCTTAACGAAACAATTAAGCATAGTGAATGGGATGAAACGAAAACCCCACAAGTAGTACAGGCGGCCGGAACTACAATGTCTGGCGATGTTCCTGTTACCGCTCCTTCACCAACTGCTCAAAACAACATTGAAGGAAGCAGTGCAACGGCAAGTGCAACCCCTAGTTCAAGCGAAACTGATGTCAAAGTAGAAAAGCGTCAAGGTAACTTGGGTGAGATATTCTACGTAGCAGAAAACAATGGCGCGATCGACGGCCGGGTATCATACAGATACAATGCTGAAACAGGAGCACTCGAAGCCAAGGGATTGACTTCTACTTCAGATGGCTTTGTTTCATTAAATGAAGCAACTCAAAAGCATATCGAAAACAAATCGATTACCAATGGTATTGCCCCTGCTGCCAAAGTAGAATCATTGGCAAAGCAAAACTTAGGAATCACCGAAGAGCAGACAGAAAATCTGCCCGAGGATAACAATGTCTTGTATCAGACACCCCAAAACGAAACCGGGCGTAGGAAACAAGAGCGGGTTGATAAAACCGTACAAAGCGCAGAGAAGCGATTCAATGCATCTTTGGCACAAAAAGCCCAACGTGTGTT
>Ga0209084_1001003_pt1 | contig 24986 bp, 26 predicted proteins | sample C_130820_MF_Meta_FD_187309 | JGI IMG/M metagenome (GOLD analysis project Ga0209084, IMG submission 187309) | Freshwater microbial communities from Lake Croche, Canada to study carbon cycling - C_130820_MF_MetaG (SPAdes) (version 2) | ecosystem: Environmental > Aquatic > Freshwater > Lake...
TTTCAAGCGGTTGAAAGAGTCGTATTCATAATACATTATTAATCCTTTTGGATCGGTTACCGTACTTATTCCTATTAATGGTTTGTAGGTATAGGTGGTTATCATAGTATTTGGAAATGAAGTTCGCAATGCATTAAGTGCGGGTAACAAATTAGCTTCGTTGTTTGCTTCATTAGACAGTGTTTGTAAATTTGTTATTGTGGAAGCAGGAATACTAGAATAATTGGCATTCTCAATTTTAGCAATAGGTTGGGTTTTGTTATAGCCCCATATAATACATACTGGTCTACCGTTTTCTAAAGTGTATTGCAATAGATTCCCTTTGGTGTCGTAATGATCATAGGTAATTTTTTTATCGATACTTGAATTTATATCAATATTTGAACTTTTACTTGAAAAAAATTCTTTTTGCAAATACATTTTTTTTGAAGCATCCGTACTTGGAAATTCCGCAAATTTAGTGTGTGATTCCGCAAATTTATAGTCTCCATTAAATTTCTCCGTTTTTACAGGCTCTCCTATTCTATTTTGAGATATTAAATTACTCATAAATGGTTCAGATGATAAATCTTGTGGATAATAAAATTTTTGAGTTAAGATTTCACCTTTTGAGTTAGTAGCTGTTTTGGAAGTAAGTTGTAATAATTCTCCATTAAAGTTGTAATTATAATCTGTAGTATTTATAATTGGAATTCCTTTAATGTATTCTGTAGTCGTTTTCCTTTTAGGTAAACTAAAACCTAAATAATGTTTGAAATAGGGTAATTTTTTAGTGCCATAACTACCATTATAAGCATAAAAAATTGAGTTTAGACTATTCTTGCCATTTTTTTCAAGGATATCATCATTTATCAAATCAGTTCTAATTTCATCTACACTATCTATGCTATTTGGTTTGTTAAAAAAATATTCGTAAGTTTCTTGTGTTAGAGGATTTATATTATTTGATGCGCTAAATATTTTTTTAGACCTTAAGGATTTATTTACCCAATCGTAGGTATTAATAAAAGAATAAGGATGTGTATCAAATAAAATATAATTTGAGTCATTATTAAATTGAGAAAGATAGTATCTATAAGCTGTTTTACCTAAATAAGAATTGTTGACGCCATAGATTTCTTCTTCGATATATTCATAAGCAACATTCCCTCCATTAGAACTATTATAACTTCCTTCGGAATTAATAGACCAAAAATAATTTGGAATGTAGCAATAACAAGATTCTCTGTAAATATATTTATTCCTTCTTTCTGAGAAAGAAGGAATAAAATAGGATAATCCACTTTCATTAGAATCATTAGAATAATTATAAAGTCTTTTTTTAATTACAGAATTATTGTCTTTCACGATTATTTCTTTTATTCTGGCACCACCAATTAAATAAAGATTATCACGATAATAACTTTGACTATTTTCTGTTTTAACATCATCTAAATTGTAATTAAATGAAAAAGACTTATTGTTAAGTTGAGGTGTTATTAATTTATTATATATAAATGAAATTTCTATTTCAAAAGTATCGTAATCATTTAAAAAATTTTTATTATAAAACAAAATAGGCTTCTCATCATTAAATAAACTAATTGGTATAGTACTTCCATCAATTAAAGTTTTTAAGCCATTTTTGATTAAATATCTTTTCTCCTCGATTTCCATTTTTAATTGGCTAGAATTCGAAACTCCGAGTGTGGTTTTGTCAAAATTATGAGATAAACTATTTGTATATAGCATTCCTATACTTTTAAAATTCTCGGTATTAATAGAAAATCTTGTTCTGAAAATATATTTTTTTTCATTTTGATTTAGAGTAATGATTTCAGAAGGTTGAGGAAAACCAAAGTAAATACCATCAGAATAATTTTCTCCAAAAAGACCAGAGATAGTTATAGAATAATTTTCTAAATGTTGATTTATTGGCAGATATTTATTAGCTAAGCTAAAAAAATTTTGATCTAGATTATTAGAAAGTTTACCTATATTGTTTTCATAAATATATTCTTGTTTTGCACCAGTAGGATAGGTTATTTCTTTCAATAAAAATGTATTGACATAATTAGGGTTTATATTTTTATCAGCACCTAAGAAATATCCATCCATTATGTTATTAAATTCTTTATTGGGTGAATTTAGATTTTGTTGATACTTAGCATGTGATGGAACCCCACTTTGATTTGTTGTTCCATTATAATAACCCCAGAAATCTTTACCGCCGTTAAATCTATCAGGGATATTCGTGTCATAATAAGAAAAGGAATAAGATTGTTTTTCATTATTTAAATTATTATACAAATCAAAACTGTCTAATTTCAGTCTTTTTTCGCTGTTTTCAGTGTAATTATCACTTGAAATATTTCCTTCATTTTTTAAAAAATATGAATAATTTAAAATTATAGTTTTAATGACTTGATTAATTTTGTTTTTAAAAATTATAGAATGTAATTTCGGATATTGTTTTAAATCTTCCCTGTTTACTTCTGAAACGAACTCGATCTTCCCTGCTGGATAATTTATTTCAGTAATATAACTTGACTCCGTATTTGTTATTGGATGTCCATTTGAGGAAGTAGAATAGTCGTTTAGTTGAGTTATTGTTCTTTCATAATGAAGCAAAGAGTATGATTTATAAGAAAAATTAATTGTTTCATTTTTAATATTTTCAATCGTACTAATATTCCAAGTGCTATTAAAATTATGCAAAAGGGGGTTTATTCTTTCAATTGAATTTGTGTCCATTCCATAATAATATTTAATTCCATTATCATCTAGGATTTTAACATTGTTAATTTTATTGGAAAAATAATTAACTTCAATTTTATCCCTATTTGATGGAAAAGTAACGAACTTTTGTTTTAGTTGTGAAAATAAAAATTTCGCACTTGAATTAGATGTTGAATAATTAAATTCGTCCGGCCTATAATCTCCATTAGTATCATCTTTATTTAGATTAGTACTTAAAGTGTAAGCCTCCTCAAAAGTTGAAGCACTGTTATCTGAAAAATTTTTTATTCCCTGAATTGAACTTAGAGAATTTGAATCAAGTTGATAAAATAATCGGCTTTCATCAGGTATGCCATTTTCTTTTCTAGAAACTTTATATCCTGCATTTAAATTCCAACCTAATCCTACCCAAGTTGCTTTTTCATCAGCTTTTATGCCATCCGCATGGTAACTTAAAGAGATAGGAACAGAAACACCGTCAATATTAATTTCTCCTAAATTAATATCAATATTAGGAATCCCAGTATTATACCCTACTGGCGTATCTATAAACTGATTAAATTTTGCTGTTTCTGGCGAAGAAGGTATATTATGAACAAAAGTATTGGTGCTTTGTCCATTAACTATTTCGAAAAAAAATATTAAACTACATTTCAATAAAATTTTCATTTTTATTTTTTTAATAATTATTAATTAGTCTTAGTATGCTGAATAGAAAATTCGAATGAAATCCATTAAGAAAATCTATGTTTCAAACTTCTATTCAATTTTAAAATAATTTAGAACAGGCTAGTTCATCTTATAAATTCCAGTTTTTACATTAATTAAAATGTATCAAAAACCAAAACAAATAAAAGTTATTTAAAATTTCTTAAATAATTTAAGCGTATGTGATTAAGTATTTAAATAAAAAAATATAAAACGCAATATTATTCATACGATATTACAAATTAATTTACAAATATTAAGCAAATATTAAGAAAATATTTTATATACAATAGTGTTTATATTCATACTAAACAATCGATAAACTGCAAAAAATAAAATTATGCACAATATTATAATGACAATTTAAAGTCATAAATGCTATAGTAAATGTCTCTGTTGTTCGTTAAAAATTATAATATATATGACTGATTTATATATATTTACGAATAAATACTAACAATTAATCAATAAAAACAGGATCAATAAAAATTCATAAATTGGAGGTTGTATTCATTGAAAAATAGTACAACTTTCGGATTATTTTTCTTAATAAGTTGTATAAAGTAAATTGAGCGGGATTGATTTTATTAGTTACATTGTCTAAACGAATAATGTTATTTTTAAACAATGTTTTTTATTAAACTTGAAATGGATAATTGTTTATATGTAGTTTTTTAAATCTTATAGTTTGCTCACTTAAATATGGTCATGTTAGTAAACCTAAACTAGGAATTAGAAACAACATATTCAAAATATTTTTTAATTTTATTAAGCAAAACTTTAATAAATATATGTTAAAATTTAAGTATAATTTAACAAAACAATTCTTAACATATTTAAATGGTTGGATATTAGTGAAAACCATATATTTGTTTTAAATGAATAACAGGTATTATGAAAAATCATTTTTTAAAGAAAATTTCTTCTTTCAATCTCCAAGAGATGCTTATTGTTTTGGCAATAATTGGAATTCTTTTATTAATTGCTTTACCTAATTTAATGCCTCTTATTACCAAAGCCAAAAGCGTAGAGGCGCAAATACAATTAAAAGCGATTTACAATTCACAAAGACAATACTATTTTATTCATTCAAAGTACAGTCCTGATTTTGCAGAAATTGACTTTGAAGCCCCCAAAACGGTTAAAGAAAATGGTAGTGCGAATTATTCTTATGAAATTACACAGTCTACCAATACAGAATTTAAAGTAAAAGCTACTGCGCTGACTGATTTTAATGGAAATGGTATTTTTAATGTTTGGGAAATTGATCAGAACGGACTACCAAAACAAATAACCAATGATTAATGTGGTTGTTGAAATTATTTATTGTTGGTCTTTTTTTAATAATTTTTATTCAAGATTTTAAAGACCGAAATGTATTTTGGTTTCTTTACCCTAGTGTAGGTGTATTAGCATTTGTTTTGCACATTGACTCTGTGACTTTTTACACTGCACTACTAAATATTAGTTTGAATTTACTATTTGTATTATGCTTGCTTTTAATTTGTTATATCTATTCTAGATTTAAAATGCAAAAGTCCTTTTTGAAGGAAGTTTTTGGTTTGGGTGATGTGCTTTTTTTTGTATTTATAGCTTTTTCCTTTTCAATTGTTTCCTTTATTATACTTTTTGTGTTTGCATTGGTATTTGCCCTTCTATTACATTTCATATTTCAAAATAAGAAAACTGAAAAAACAGTACCGCTGGCGGGCTATATGTCGCTTTTTTTTGGAGTTATTTATTGCTTAACTTTTTTTATGAATTATAATTTTTTATACGCGTACTAAAATGAATCTTTTTAATATTCCCATAGAAATTCAACAACTTGTCAAATCAGAACAAGCCTATCATTATAGAATTATTCCTATGGAGAAAATTGGTAAGCAACTTAATTTAAAAACGGATGCTGTAGACCTTGACCGCTTACAATCGGAATTGTCTATATTATTAGGTTTCCCAACTCAACTTATAGCAGATACCACAGCAAATATCAATCGGTATCTCAGCACTAATTATAGAAAATCGGTGTCTAATACTATTTCTAATATTCATTATTCCGTTGATTTTTTAGAAAAAATAGTACTTAATGCAAAGGAAATAGGTAGTAGTGACATTCATTTTGAACCTTATGAAAAAAATGCACGTGTGCGTTTTCGTTTGGACGGTAAGTTGAAAGAGCAATTTCATATAGCTACAGAAGAATATCCAATACTGATTAACAAAATTAAAATAAGGGCTCAACTCGACATTTCCGAAAAACGATTACCTCAGGACGGACGCATCACGATAGTTACTGACACGGAAGATTTTGATATTCGGGTTTCTATTTTACCAACATTACATGGAGAAAAAGTGGTTTTACGTATTTTGAGTAAAGACACTAGTCATATCGATATTAATACACTCGGTTTTACCGATAAGGAATTGTTGACTTATTTGGAGAATATCAAAAAACCAAATGGAATTGTTCTTATTTCGGGTCCTACGGGTTCCGGAAAAACAACTACATTGTATGCAACATTAAAAAATCTTAATCTTCCGAATACAAATATTTTAACAGTTGAAGATCCTATTGAATATACACTTGAAGGGATTAATCAAGTTCAATTACGTGAAAACATAGGACTTGATTTTGCTACAACCCTCCGTACCTTTTTACGTCAAGATCCCGATATAATAATGGTAGGAGAAATTCGGGATGTAAATACGGCTAATATGGCAATTAGAGCTGCTTTAACAGGGCATCTTGTATTATCGACCATTCATACAAATTCAGCCTGGGCAACAGTGTCCAGATTGATTGATATGGGAATTCCTTCTTTTTTGATTGCTAGTACACTTAACCTGAGTGTTGCTCAACGTTTGGTACGAAAACTTTGTAATCAGTGTAAATCGGAGCAACCTATTTCTACAGCTTTATTGCCAACAGAATTTGAAATGCCAGAAAATATAAAAAATCACTATGAAGCAGTAGGCTGTGAAAATTGTTATCATACCGGTTATTCGGGAAGAAAAGCAATTTATGAAATTCTTCCTATTGATAATGAACTTTCTACTTTGATAAAAAATAATCAATTGACAATTGATCAATATATTGAATATAAAGAAATCTTTACCTTGAAAAAAAATGCTTTATCGTTGGTAAAGGATGGGACAACCTCTATTGAAGAAGTGTTTTCTCTGCTCCTGTAATATAAAACCTATATTTTATTATACAATTTATCTCCATTCATGAAAAAAACAATCATTATTCTTATTCTATTCGTTTATCAAATTAGTTTTTCTCAAGAAAATAGAATACAACAGCTTAAAAACAACATTGAAGCCATTAGCGCTGACGCACCTGGGCTTTCTGAAAAAGTGAATATAAACATAAAAGAGGCTTCGCTTTCTAGTTTTTTATTAGCCGTTTCTGAACTTCATAAATTAAATATTAGTGTGGCTCCAAATTTGAGTCAAATAAATATTGTAAATAATTTCACGGATGTTAGTGTTGGTGATTTGTTAGTTTTTTTGTGCAAAGAATATAATCTAACAATAGAATTTACGGGAAACATTTTATCGGTTAAATCGATAGAAGTACCAATTTTGGAACCTGTTATAAAACTCATAGATGTAAAATATAGTATTTCGGATAATTTGCTTTCTCTTGATTTAAAAGAAGATGAATTGTATGATGTTTTTAAAAAAATAATGGACACAAGTGGTAAAAATTTAGTTTTTGCCCCTGGCTTGGAAAAACAATTATTAACGGTATATATCAAAAATATGCCATTTGATGATGCTTTAAATAAATTAGCTTATGCTAATAATCTTAGTGCTTCAAAGTCTAGAGATAACTTCTATGTTTTTGACCAATTGGAAGGGAGTTATATTCCAGAGAATAGTAAGGATAAAAGTACAGATGCTATAAGGCAATATAAACCTCAGCGTTCTAGAAAATCAAACTTTTTCTTTACAGTGGTTGATGCCGATAAAAAAATATTAGACGTCGATTTCGAAAACACACCTATTTCTAGTATAATTTATGATATTGGTCATGAATTAGATATAGATATGTTTATTTCAAGCCCTTTGGAAAGTATAGGAAATGCGACAGTTAAGGCCAAGAATATTTCCTTTGATGCACTTTTGAAAAAATTGTTTGAAACTAAAACGGAAATTACTCTAAAGTCTAATAATATTACAACAGCACAATCAAATAATAATGCTATTTCAAGTGTGCCTTCAAATGGAGATACCTATACTTATATGAAAAACGGAGCGATTTATTATTTCGGAACCAATAATCAGTTGATTGTAAGGGATGTTAAAACGATTCTATTGATGCATCGCTCTATAGAACTTTTAAATGATCCTTTAAAAGAAGGCAGAAGTGCTGGAAGATTAAATAATAATAATAATAGTTTTTCTAATTATAACACTAGTTTATCAGATCAAAATAATGGAACAAACAATCGATTTCAAAACAATAACACCCCTCCATTGGCAAGCACTATTGTAACTTCAGAATCAATATTAACTATTGTTCCCGATGAAATAAAAAAAGATTTAGATATAAAAATTGATAAAGAATTAAACAGTTTTTTGGTGAACGGTCCAGCAGCAAATATTGATCGTTTTGAATCTTTTATTAAATATATTGACAAAGCTGTTCCAGTAATACTTATTGAGGTAATGCTTTTAGAAGTAAACAAAAGTGCTATTGTTGAAACAGGGATAAGTGCAGGAATAGGAGATAAACCGATATCAACCAGTGGGTCTGTATTTCCTAGTGCTGATATTAATCTTGGTGCTCAAACGATTAATAAAATCATCAATGGTTTTAGTGGTTTTGGGTCCTTAAATGTAGGAAGTGTTGTACCTAATTTTTATTTGAGTTTAAAAGCGATGGAAAGTAATGGAAATTTAAAAATACGGTCTTCACCAAGATTATCAACATTGAATGGACATAAAGCTTATTTATCTATTGGTGAAACTACCTACTATGTTGTTACCAACCAGAATTTTTATGGTTCTCAAATTCCACAAGCTTCAGAAGTTAGAAACTATCAACCTATTGATGCTGAGCTTTCTTTAACGATTAAACCTTTAGTTTCAGGTGATGGGCAAATAACGATGGATATTAAAGTTATTCAATCTAGTTTTAATGGTCAAAAAGTAGATGCAAATGCACCTCCTGGGATAAACTCAAGAGAATTTACTTCGATAATTCGTGTGAAAGACCAAGACATAATAGTTTTGGGAGGTCTTGAAGAATCTGTGAAGGACGACTCAGGTAGCGGTGTCCCATTATTAGCTAGAATTCCTGTGATAAAATGGTTGTTTAGTTCCAGAAGACGAGAAGATTCTAAGAAAAAATTAACAGTATTAATCAAACCTACCGTTATTTACTAATGAGGATACCCTATTTAAATGAAATATTACTTGGAAAACGATATATTAGTATCGAGCATTTTTCGTTAAATAATGTGGAGTTTGTTGCTATTTTGTTAATTGAAAAGAAAAAAAACGAGTTACTAATTTCAAAAAAAGATAAAATCTCCTTTTCCGATATACTGGCCGATAAATGGGACAAAAAACTCCCTTTTTTTCTTGTTATCAATAGCAATCAGGTTATACAAAAAGAAATTTTTGGAATAGAAGTTCAAGATGAAAAATTGCTTAACAAAGGATTTCCTAATACCAATTGGGATGAATTTTATTTTGAAATATGGAGATTAAAAACAAAATCAATTATAGCAATAAGTAGAAAAAATTATGTGGATGAGTTGGTATCCAATTATCAAAAACAAGGAATTGTTATTGCTGGACTCAGCCTTGGTACTTGTTCAATAGTTGAAATAATGAACTATTCAGAGGATAAGGAATTGTTCACGAATCATCAGACGATTTCTTGGAATGAAGATACTTCAATTATCACCACTAGTATCACAGTTTCATATTCGACATACAACATAAATGGATTAAGCATTCAAAATAGTCATTTATTAGCTTTCGCTGGTATCTTGCGTTTATTGCTAAATGTCACTGTAAATACCGGAAATGTTATTGATCACAGCTCCAGCCTTAATGAAAATTATAATCAACGCAGTTTCTTCTCAAATGGATTAAAGATTGCACTTGGTATAATACTAACTGTTTTATTAATTAATTTTTTTGTGTTTACACATTATTTCAAATTAGCTGAAGAAACTACTGAAAGTCTTTTATTGAGTAAATCCTCACTTGAAGAAGTTATTAAAACGAAGCAAAGTATTCAGGAGAAAGAGCAAAAAGTAAAAAATGTTATAGCTATAACTGCTTCGCAAAGTTCACTTATCATTAATGAAATCACAAAGAGAATTCCACAGTCTATTTTGCTAACGGAATTGGTATACCATCCCTTAAATAAGAAGATTAAAGCAGAAGAAGCACTAGAAGCCCAAGAAAATATAATTATTCTTTCCGGTACAACTATTGACAATACTGCTTTTACTCATTGGATTGAAACAATTGGCCAATTAAATTGGATTAAACAAGTCGTTATAACTCGTTTCGGAAAAAATGATATGAACATAACAGAATTTTCTGTTAAAGTAACATTGAAATAAATTTATAATCATAAATAAGGGTTGAACATATAATTATCGAAGGTTAATAAAAATAGAAATCGATTATAAAAAAAAAACTAAACGAAGTAACTCGAAATTTAATAAATGATAAAAACCGATAAATATTCATGAAACTCAATAGAAAAAATAAACTTTTACTACTTGGTTTTCTCTTAGCATTATTCCTTTGCTATTCTTTTGCGATAACAAACACAATAAGTTATTACAAAGAGTTTGAATCTAAAAGTGCTTTGATTACCGATAACAATAGCAATCCAAAATTATCATCTCAACTTCGCCAAAAAGAAAAGCAATTGGATTTACTTTTGGCACGCTATAATATTACCGCTTCAGAATCTTTTCAAAATGATTTGTTGAAACAACTTACTACTTACAGCGAGACTTTTCATTTGAAAATTGTAGATTTTAAAGAGCCCCATGTCATTATGGATAAAGGGTTTACCGCAACAAGTTATATTTTTTCTCTAGAAGGTTCTTTTAATGGCTGTTTGGCATTACTAAACAAAATAGAGAATAATCCCACTCTTGGCAGTATATATCATTTGAATTTTACAAAAAAAAGAAATTACAAAACGAATGTGGACCAATTGTTTGTAGAAGTGATTTTGCAGAAGAATAAAGGGGGGTAATTTGTTTCATAGGATATTAAAGATATAGAGGTTTAAAGTTTAGGGGTTAGGAGTTGCCTAAAGGAAAATCGAGATATTTATCTTTAAATCGATGTTTGCAGCTACAAAATACGAACAAAGGTTACAAGAGATTGCTTTTGACTTGAATCCCTCTCGCAATAACACATTAAAAAAAAGGTCTGGGTTTCTAGTCCTCCTGGTCGATATAATATTGGAGGTCATAGAGATGGATGAGGTTCTCTTCGGGGGTGTCGGGGAGGCTTACGAGTTGGACGAGGTTAATTTTAGGTAGGGGATGTCTTTGCCTAGGAGGTCTTGCAAGATGATGTATACGGCCTTATTCAGGGATTCGGTGTTGCAGAGGATTTTAGCGTTTCTTCGGTAAATTAGAATGTCTTGTTTTTTAGTTGATTGGCCCGGATACAGAAGGGTGTTATTGGTTGTGGATGCTTTGAGGCAGATGTCGGGGATAATGCAGAGGTTGTTGCGCTGGATGGTTAATTCTTCTATAACGGATGTGGGTTTGATTTGGGCGGTAAACTTCCAGGTTCTTAATTTTAGAGCGCCATCGATTAAATCAATTACCTGATGGACGTAGTCCGGGTTGCCATTGGAGGTGATGAAGAATTGGGTTTTGTCCTTCGTGTTTCGGGGATATACGATTAGGAAGTCGATTTCTCGTCAGTAGTTGCCGAGGTGTTTTCGAATCCAATAGCAGGTATTTTTTTGGGATTCGGGCGTTTCGTTGATCAGATTTTTGAAGGAGCATATTGTTTTGTCCTCTTTTAAATTGTAGTGTTGTAGGATTACCGATAATGGTAAGTTTTGTTTTTATTACAGCTATTTACATAGGTTAAAATAATTTTAAAAAAATAGTGTACTTATAAGTCTATTTTGCAAATATATTTTTTATATAAATTCCACATAAGTATCATTTAATACTTTTTTACTATCTTTGTGTTGTTATAAATACTTTATAAAATGAATGTAGGAGAAAAAATAAGAGAAGTAAGAGAAGCAAAAGGTCTTTCGCAAAAAGAAGTGGCTCTAACCTTGGTTATGAACCCAAGTCAATATTCAAAAATTTAAAACGGGAAAGTTGACCCACAATTCTCGTCTATCGAGAAGATAGCTAATGCTTTAGGTGTGGACATTGCTGATATATTCAACTCTAACAAAGTGATTACCGACATAGATAGTTTTGATAAAACACTTGTGGAGAAAATACAATTGATTGAACAATTGGAAGAAAATCAAAAAAAATCAATATTTTCGATTATTGATATGGCAGTATATAATATCAAGCTAAAACAAACCCTTTCAAGTGCTTTGTCGCTTTAAATTTTTAAAAATAACATTATGTACACAACCTATCATTTATCGTCTGCACAAGAGATAACAACAGATATTTTAGAAGCTATAAAAGCGAATTTTAAATCTAAACCTATTGTGATTACCGTAGAGGAAGAAATGGACACCACTTCTTATTTGAAGTCTAGTCCTGCTAATAAAAAGATGCTCAAAAAATCAATCGAGCAAGACAAAAAAGGAGAACACATTACAGTAAAACTCTAATTTGTGAGAGATTACCTCTTTACTTCTCTAACCCTCTTTCCCCTCCCTACAACCTAAATATCCCCCCAACAACGATATTCGTCTGCAAGAAATTAAAATTCTGAGAAGCACGGTCTGCCGGGTCTAGCGTAGTTCGGATATCCGACATCCTAATATGACCGCCTTTAATCTCCGACTGGATAAAGAAATATTTAAAAAAAGTAAGGTTCAATCCCGCTTTTACAGAAGCACCATAACCCGAAACATGAAATTCATCATAGCGTTCTTTTCCCAATAAGGTGGTGTTCGTTCTTGGAAATAAAACGCCCAATCCCGCTCCGGCAACAGTATTCAACTGAACGATATCGGTATTCCAACCTAATATTCCCGTGATATCATCCATTCGTGTGATTTCCGAATTAACATAATTCAAGCCATCGGTATGTTCGAACTTTAAAAAATCAGGACTTAATACCATTGGAGAGTTCGCATAGATTCCATTATAAACAGAGCCAGCATCTTCGGCAGGCAAGGAAATGTTCCCATTCATGTTGACGGTTTGATTGGCCGTCATCACATATTTCATATGGTCAACGCCGATAGAGATGCTGTATTTATCCGTAAAATAATAACCCAATCTGAAGTTGGTTTGCGGGATGGTCATCCGAACTGGATTTATATAATCGATATTCCAACCTTTTGGCTTGTCTACGGCAGCGACATTATCTAGAGTGAAATCATAATCCGCTCCTTTAAAACGAATGTCGGATTTGGAATAATAATCTCGGTTACCTCCCCAGTTGACAAAGAATTTCCCTTTGTTATGGGCCGTGTATTTTGGTGGATCTGTTCTTAATTCTTGAGCGAAATTGTTTGAGTTAATAAGTAAAACAACTAATAAGGTAGCGATAATGTTTTTTTTAAGCAAAATAGTATTTTAGAGTAATAATTAGTGTTGCCGACAGCTGCGGCTAGCAAATAAGGGTCCGTGTCAAATCCCCTTCAGTTTCACAAATAAAAGAGGCTTTCTAAGGGCACGCTTTGTATTCAGTAAAATAAGGGGATTTGACTCTGGGCTTTTCGCTTTGAGGGGTTAAACCGAAGTCTAAAAGGAATTTATTGTTTTTCGAATCGCGACTAGTTTTCGCATCAAACCTTCAAAATAATCAAGATGCAACATATTAGCACCATCACTTTTGGCATTGGCAGGATCAAAATGGGTTTCTATAAAAATCCCATCTACACCTACAGCGATTCCAGCTTTAGCAACGGTTTCGATCATATCGGGTCTTCCACCAGTAACGCCGGCAGTTTGATTGGGTTGTTGCAAGGAATGGGTCACATCCAATACAGTGGTAGCATACTGCTGCATTGTAGGAATTCCTCTAAAATCAACAATCATATCTTGATAGCCAAACATCGTTCCGCGATCGGTTACCATCACATTCGGATTCTGACAATCCAAAACTTTCTGAACAGCATGCTTCATACTCTCCGGACTCATGAATTGTCCTTTTTTAAGGTTCACGATTTTTCCGGTTTCCGCAGCAGCCACAACCAAATCCGTCTGGCGAACCAAGAAAGCAGGAATCTGTAGCACGTCTACATATTCAGCAGCCATGACAGCATCTTCGTTTGTATGTATATCAGTAACGGTGGGGACGCCAAAAGTCTCAGAAACTTTGCGTAGTATTCGTAAGGCTTTCTCATCTCCAATTCCAGAGAAACTGTCTATTCGGGAGCGATTGGCCTTTTTAAAAGAGCCTTTAAATACAAATGGAATTTCCAATTGATCGGTAATGCCTACAAGTTTTTCCGCAATTCGCATTGCCATTTCTTCTCCTTCTATAGCACAAGGACCAGCAAGAAGAAAAAAGTTCCCACTTTCGGTATGCTTGATTTGGGGTATTTGTTTTATGTTCATTTTGTCTTTTTCGAGCTGCAAAGATAAGATATTTAAAGAATTAGATAATTTATCGATACGCTAATTAATTCTTAAAATTAGTAGGATTTTTTCACTGTTTTTTTAAACCAAAACCAACAGGCACCATAAGATACCCTTTTTCATATATATTGAGGTATAATTTAATAGGTTTTTTCTGCTTTTCCCAACGAATTTCATAAACATCTAAATAACCCGCACCCATTTCACTTCTTTTAGTAGGGAAGGGGCAACAGGATTCCAATTTTACAAAGCTTATTTTCTCTCCCTTAGGGCCCGTTAAGGCATTCAAAAAACGAGCTTGATTGATGTTTTCATCCTTAGTATTTCTAAAAAAAATGTTGATAGGATAGTCTTTGTCATAACCATATCGTGGGTCTTTGCTAAATTCAGTGATGACAAAGGTGTTATCAGCTGTCAATTTAGGAATAGGAGCGTTGTCATCGACATTTTTCAATGTAGAGCGAGTGCTCACGCAGGAACCAAGGACACAAACTAATACTAGTAAAGAAACTGCTTTTTTCATCTTATTTTTTAGTTTTTGTTTTTAATAGATAAGCAATAATCGAAGAGCTGATGACCCCCATCGACAAGGATCCGGAAATACCTTGTATAATATAAGTTCGCATGTTGAAATAGGCTTCAGCTTCCGCTAAGGTTTGGACCTTGTTTTTTACCGAATAATCTATAATATTAGCGAAAAACCGCGGACTGATAAAAGTATAACTCACATATTGAACTATCGGACTCAATAGCGCCACCACAGCAGAAAGTACTAATCCGCAAAGAAATCCCTGTTGCCAACTCATCTCTCCCTTAAAATAATTGACTTTTTTATCCCGCAAAGCCAATGCATAAATACTAATAGCCACAAAGGCAAATAAATTGGTATATATAGGTTGTTTTGCAATATGGATATCATGCAAACCAACAACAAATTCTCCTATTACCCAAACCATGCTTAGAAGGCTGAAAAGGATTCCCCATTTGATTTCTACAGAAAAATTTTTCATTACTTTCGATTTTCTATTGGGTATCAAAAGTAATAGTTTATTTTAATACGAGCCTACATAGTCTTAAAAATCATCTTTATTCTTATTTTTGTAAAAAAAATAGCAATTATGAATTTTATATTTCAAACCTGGCCTTGGTATATTTCCGGTTTCCTGATAGCAATGGTAATGCTTACTTTAAATTATTTCGGAAAAGTTTTTGGCATGTCCTCTAATCTACGAACACTTTGCACCATCGCAGGAGCAGATAAATTCAGTGACTTTTTCAAATTCGATTGGAAAGCACAAAAATGGAATCTAGCCGTGGTTTTAGGTTCAATGTTAGGCGGATTTGTAGCGGTTCACTTCATGAGTGATCCTTCAAATGTGAGTATTAATCCAAAAACAATAGCACAATTGGCCAGCATGGGTATCGATGCGCCAAATGGTAAAATGCTACCCGATGCCCTATTCGCAAACTCGGTATTCGAATCCCCTAAAATGATTCTTGTCCTTCTTATCGGAGGTCTCCTTATCGGATTTGGAACGCGCTATGCTGGAGGCTGTACCTCTGGTCATGCAATAGCGGGTTTGAGTAATCTCCAAATCCAATCCTTAAAAGCAGTAATTGGCTTTTTCATCGGCGGACTTATAATGGCGCACTTTTTATTACCCCTAATTTTCTAATTATGAAATTTTTAAAATACATATTAGTTGGATTTGTTTTTGGCATCGTACTAACCAAATCAGAAGCGGTTTCCTGGTACCGCATTTACGAAATGTTCCAGTTCCAGTCTTTTCATATGTACGGAATCATAATGGTAGCAATCATTACGGGAGTTATCGGAATACAAATCATCAAAAGAATAAACCTAAAAGACAGTAAAGGCCAATTTTTAGATCTTAAAGATAAAGAAGATGGGAATTGGCGCTATTGGATTGGTGGGATTTTCTTTGGCCTCGGCTGGGCTTTAGTAGGTGCTTGTCCGGGTCCTATATTTATCTTATTGGGTGCCGGAATCTGGCCCTTGCTAATAGTTTTGTTTGGAGCGCTCCTAGGAACTTTTATCTATGGCCTTTTAAAAGAGAAACTGCCACATTAATAAGGGAACTAGGATTTAGTTCGAACCGAATTGAGTTTTAACAGCCCAACAACTATCGAAAATTGGGCCACTAAATACGTACTCATAATCCAAAAAGAAGCTTGTGGTATGGGCTCGTAGAACTTGTTTACCGCCAAAAGACTATCAGATACTACAAAGGCAGTAGCTCCTAAAAGGACTAGCAGGTTCGAAGGTTTCGCCCAACTGAAATACCCTTTCAAAGCAACAACGAGCATAACAGATATCGTAATGGCGTATACGGTCACAGGCAGTTTTAAAGGTCCTAATTTGGGATACAACAAACCCAGAAGATTATCCAAATAGAAAAACACGGCAACTACAGCAAACCAAAAAAGAATGTTTTTGAGGTAAGACCGAATGCTTTTTTGCTTTAAAAAAAGGACGATATAAACAAGATGACTGATTAAAAAAGAAACCAATCCCAGAATAAAAAAGATTTCCTTCCGCTCTGAAAATAAAAGAATGATATCACCAATCCACGAAAAAGTCAAGGCCACTAAAAGCAGATTCCGTGTCGGAAAAGCTTCAAATTGATATACAGCCAAAAGAAGAAAAGGGAGGAGTAAAGGCTTTAAAAACCAAGCGATATCTTCTCTGCCAATAACTACAATAAGCAGATAGAAAACGCAGAATCCTGCGAAAGTTTTTAAAAGTAAATCTTTTTTCATGCGGCTATTTTAGAGTTCCGGACAACAGATTCCTCTTTTTGGAATTCGAAGAATACAAAGTAGCCACTCACAAGCAAAGAGGCGAGGAGATAACCTACAACCAAATAGCTGCCAATAGAAAAAACCGAATTCAACCCAAACCAATCGCCGAAATAGACTATAATCCCAATTCCAAAAATAAAGCGCAGGCTTTCCCAAAATACCGAGAACTTTCGGGTATCCATAAGTTCCGTAGAACTGTAGATACTCAGAAAGATAAAAGCACCATAGATTAGAAGTTTATTAAGGCCAAGTTGCGCAATTGAATTAAACAGATAACTCACAAACAAGAGTGTGATAAGCGCTTGAGCGACCGACCAATATTGTAATCGTTTAGTGTTCCTGGGTCCATATTTCTGGAAATCAAATACGTTGGTGATTTTGTTTACGGGATATTTAACTTCAAAATGCTCCGGACGCCATCCCGTTGGTTTGAACCAGATAGTAAATTTGTCTTTCCAGTTTTCAGCCCGCCAGGCATCGGAGATTAACAATCCCAAATGTTGGAAATTAATCCGAATCGGATTCCAAGTCGATGCCGGACGCGTGATACCAAAAACAGCCGGTACGCTATCCAATTCTTCCTGAAAAGTTCCAAACATTTTGTCCCAGACGATAAAAATCTGCGAATGGTTTTTATCCATATATTCCGGATTAATTGCATGATGCACCCGATGATGGGAAGGGGTAACTAAAATATGTTCTAGGAAGCCTAATTTCTTGATGTGCTTCGTATGGTACCAAAATTGAAGAAACAGTTGAATAGGCAGTGTCACAGCGATAACAACGGATGGAACACCTATTATAGCAGCCGGAAGGAGTAAAAAGCTAAATAAGTTGATAAAGCTACTCACACTTTGTCTTAAGGCACAAGCCAAATTAAATTCTTCGCTGCTGTGATGAATCGCATGTTTGTTCCAGAAAAAATTAACCCCGTGGGCCCATCGATGGCTCCAATAGCCATAAAAATCAATGACAACGAAACCAATTAAATAGGTGTAGACATTGGCTTCCAAATCGAAAATAGCCAATTTAGAGACCATCCAACCATAAGTAATAAAACTCAAACTGAGTCCCAATACATCTTTTACAGCATTGGTGATACCTGAACTGACGCTCGAAACCCCATCCATCAGCGGTACGGTATCCTCTCCTTTATAAATTCCATATACTTTTTCGATTACAATTAGTAATAAAAAAAGAGGCATCGCTATAAGTAGGATTTTACCGTATTCTTCCATAACAGAGCTGATTTATTTCACAATACTAAAGATAAAAAAAGATATATTATAAGATATTATATTATTTCTGCACTCAATCCAGCTTCGAGCAATCGGATACATTGCGGTTTTAAATCAGCCAACGAACCGGTTTTAACCGTGCATTTCCCTTTATAATGGACCAAAACGGCACATTGTTCGGCCTGTTCTGAGGTGTGTTTACAAACAGCAATAAGCGTTTCAATAACATGATCAAAGGTGTTGACATCGTCGTTGAACAAAACGATTTCGTTGTTTATTCCTACAGATTCAAGTACCGAGCTTTTTTTTCGTGTCTTTTCAATAGTAGCCATTTTCTAATTTAGATTTAGAGAGCATTATTAATTTCAAAAAAGGAAAATATTCAATTTAAAATGATACAACTAAAGTACATATTTTAATGATACCCAGTTATTTCTTTCAAACTTTTTAACATAAGTCAATCCTTTTTCAGTGCAACTAGCATCGATAAACGGGATGTCTTCAGTATAAAATCCACTTAATAAAAGGGTTCCTTTTGGGTTCAAACTGTCTACATAAGCTTGCATGTCGTTCAACAAAATATTCCGATTGATATTGGCAATAATCAAATCGTAGTTCCGGCCTGGCAATAAAGCAGCATCCCCTTCATAAACACTGATTTTTGTACAGTTATTGCGTTCGGCATTTTCGATGGAATTCAAATAACACCAATTGTCAATATCAATGGCATCGATCGGATTAGCCCCTTTCATTTCGGCCAAAATAGCTAAAATCGCGGTGCCACATCCCATATCCAAGGTCTTCATTCCTGTTACATCCATCTCCAGCAAGTGCTGAATCATCATATGGGTAGTTTCGTGATGTCCGGTGCCAAAGCTCATTTTAGGTTCGATTACAATATCATATTCAGCATCTGTCTTAGGATGAAAAGGCGCCCGTACATGGCAGTTTCCATCTACATCTATAGCCTCGAAGTTTTTCTCCCATTCTTCATTCCAATTCACCTGATCTATTTCTTCAATGGTATAGCTAATGGTAAACTGTGGATTTGATAATAGAAACAAATCATCCAATATACCTTCATTCCAAAATTGTTTCTGAATATAAGCACTCACTCCAACAGCACTTTCTACGAAACTCTCAAAAGCCAATTCTCCTAATTCGGCAACAAGAATTTCAGAACCTAATTCTTTTGGCTCAACCGTAAAATGATACCCTAAATATATGTTTGACATGGATGTTTTTTTGCAAAGGTAACAATCGCATAGTAAAGAGCATTTGTAAATCAATTTTTATTTTAAATTTGCAAGCGAAACCTCCACTACAACATGAAAATATATGTTTTGTTTTTGATCTTTGTATTCAGTATTTCTAGCAATGCTCAAGTGAATATAAAACAAAATAAAAAGGACAATGATTTAAGATTATCAGCGCTTCCCTATTATAGTTTTGGTAAAGGAATTGGAATCACTTCTCCTGATAGTTTATACAAACTAAATTACCCGGAAACCGGCAGCGTATAAATTCTTCGGGAGGAATTCAATTAACGGATAGAACGATAAACAACGCCAGATTTACAATTGATCGGGATTTTGGTATTCAAATTCACAATCTGAATGAGTTTAGGGACCAATTTTCATATAATTTTAAGACCGCTATTTCTACAGGTGAAGGTCGTAATGTTACTGGGACCGCTGATTCTGGTCTTGCTATAACGGCTAAAGTGGAATTATTGCCCTTGGGTGCTTTCAGTAACGACGGAACCTATTTTGAAGGCGATATTGTAAGAGAGAAAAAACCTAAATTATTGCTTTCTGGTGCTTTTCAACAAAATAATAATGCCAAGAGGACCCAAGGGCAATTGGGAAATGATCTGTTCGAAGACCGTACTATGAAGTCAGTGATGCTTGATGCAATGCTAAAATACAATGGCTGGGCTGCTATGTCAAGTTATATGTCTAGAGTTACTACTAGAAATGCTGTTACGGTAAATCCGGCGGATAACTCACAATCTAGTTTTGCTTACGTTGGTAGTGGATTTGATTATCAGCTGAGTTATAATTTTCCATCAAATTATGAAATTATCGGAAGGTATTCTACCCAAAAAGTAGGCGAGGATATTAAGATATTGGCGCCAAACACCAAACAATACACTCTTGGTTTAACCAAATATATTTGGGAACATACTTTTAAATTGCAAACCGAAATTACTTTGGATACGCTACGTTATTTTGACGGAAGTACCAAAAACAATTGGTATCTGCGTTTTCAAGTTGAAATTGGAATATAATTATGATTGTCTTTGTTATCTTCCACAAATTCATCTGCCCTCAACTAAAAGCCAATTATTCTTACAAAATTTGTTTTATTAACGTATTATATAAACAAATTGTTTAAAGTAGATATTAAATACATAAATTTAATCAATAAATTCACAAACCAATGGCCAAGTAACCATTGCCTCTATTGCTCAAGGTGTAATTTTACTTACTGCATTGATTACTAATTCTTGTGGTCAAACTACAACCAAAGTAAAAACTATAGCGATTGGAAAACCATCTTTTGCTGCTGTAATGTCTCAATATTCCCCACCTGGAATAAGAGATATTACATTGACAGGAGTTAATGGAACAGATATAAGCCAACAAGGTATTACCAATGTTACTTGGGAAGTTGTAGGTCCAAATCCAAATTCTTGCGGGCAATTTGATGGCAACGGATTTAATGGGACATTGTCATATTATGAGAATTGTAGTATGAAATTAAAAATCACAATTACCAACAGTTGCTAATGATAACACAGCTACTTTTTCAGTTAGCCAACTTAAAAAAGGCATTTACATTTTAAAAATTTATATCGATGATCAAATTGAAATCCATCAAATTGCAATTGAGTAATAAAATTTAATAATATTCTATTTATTCTTTTTTTGCTTTTAGTTTAACTTTTTTCGTACCTTTAGATGTACAATTAAAAGTACAAATAATAAATACGACTATGAAAGCAGTTTCTATTTCAACCTTAAGAAAAAACATGAAAAGCTATTTTGATGAAGTAGCTGAAGCATCAGAAATGTTGGTCGTTTCCAGAAATGATGAAGAAGATGCCGTTGTAATTATATCCCTAAAAGAATACAATTCAATGACAGAAACACAACATCTATTATCTACTAAAGCAAACAGACAAAGACTTGCTGAATCCCTTGAACAAGCTGAAAAAGGAGAATTAAAGTCTTTTAATTTTGATGAATTCGAAAAAGGCTAACTATGGACGTTAGCTTTACAACGAATGCTTGGGAGGATTTAGAATATTGGATAGACAACGACCCCGATACTGTAACAAGGATTAAAAATTTAATAAAATCCATACGTCAAGACCCATTTAGAGGATTAGGTAAACCAGAACCGTTAAGGTATGATTTAAAAGGATATTGGTCAAGAAGAATTACAAGCGAGCATAGGATTGTTTATAAGGTTTCGGGTACCAAAGGTGTTGACCAAATCTGCCTAATAATTCAGTGTAGATTTCATTATGATAATTAACATATATAATTATAAAATTTAAGCTCTCAATTCGAGAGCTTTTTTATACTTGAAGATCTACTAATCCCAATGTCACGGATTTACAATCCCATTCCCTAAATACCTAAAAATCAAAAGCCCCTTCATTACAAAGAGGCTTTTATTATATACAAATGCGTTTTATCGCATATTATCTTCTATCAGTCAGTAGACGTCCTAATTAAGTCTAGTGTTTTTTATTCGATGTCGCGGATTTGCAATCCGTGCCTCCTTCATAAAACCCAATACCCAACACCCATTTAGATCCCTTTCACAATAGCTGCGAAATCATCCGCTTTCAAAGCAGCTCCTCCTATTAAACCACCGTCAACGTCTGGTTTAGAGAAAATTTCTTTAGCATTATCGGGTTTTACACTTCCACCATAAAGGATAGAAACATCTTCTGCGATATCGCTTCCGAAAGATTTACGTACTGTTTCTCTAATAAATTCATGCATTTCTTGTGCTTGCTCTGGACTGGCAGTTTCACCAGTTCCAATAGCCCAAACTGGCTCATAAGCCAAAACGATACTTTCCCAAGCCGCTTTGTCGATTTGGAACAAGCCATCACGCAATTGGTTTTCAACCACATTAAAATGTTGCTCATTCTGACGGTCTTTCAACTCTTCGCCAAAACAAAAGATAACGCGCATCTCATGTTTCAAAGCAGTATTTACTTTTTGAGCTATGATAGCATCGCTTTCATGAAAGATAGCGCGACGTTCCGAATGTCCTAGGATAACCGTGTTGATTCCGATGCTTTTTAGCATGTCTGCCGATATTTCACCAGTGTAAGCTCCATTTTCTGCTTGATGCATATTTTGTGCGGCAACCGCTATATTTGTGAATTCCAAATGCTCTACGGCAGAAGATAAGTTTACAAATGTAGGGGCTACAATAATTTCAACTTCTACATCAGTAGGAAGTTTATCGATCAAATCGTTCAATAAATCTTCTGTTTCTTCAGCATTCTTATTCATTTTCCAGTTTCCGGCAACAATCTTTTTTCTCATTACTTAAGGTTTTTTAGGGTAGTATTAATTTTTTCAAAATCGGTTTCGATAGCGCGATACAAGACAATTTTTCCGGTTTTATCCAAGATGATATATCTCGGGATCCAGTCCAAATCAATGGCAGTACCAAAGATCCCTTTCATTTGGTCATTGGCCATATAGTGATCGCCTTTTAATTCGTGTTTCTCAATGCCGCTTTTCCATTTGTCGGCAGTCTTATCCATAGATACAAATACATAATCTACTGTAGGATAATTGGCTTGTAGTTCTTTCATTTTTGGCATGGCTTTCACACAATCTCCACACCAGCTGGCCCATACTTCGATGACTACTGTTTTTCCTTTGTGCTTTTCTAGTATATCTTTGAAAGCAGTCTGGCTACCATCAGCGGCCAAAAGGGTCTCCGACAAAGCTTCCTTAGCAAAAGCTTTCTTTTGTTGGGCATCCGAACAGGAAACTATCGCTAGTACAGCAAATAAGGATACTATTATTTTTTTGATTCTCATGATGTTGTCTTTTTTAAAAGTCGTGCAAAGTTACGGATTGAATTGAGATAGATCCCAATTGCAACCATTAAATTGCTTATTTATTACTAAAAAAAGCAGTTTAACGCTAGAGTAGAACTGCTTTTGGTAGAAATTGATCTTATTTCCAAACTTATAATTTCAATTGATTGATGTCGTTATAATGTACTTTTTGTACGATAGTTCCATTATCAAGAAGGATAATACTTGGATTGGCCCTTTCGATTGTTTTTAAGGTGATAGCATCACAGAAATAAAATTCAAAGCTAAATCCAAACTCTTTTTTGGTTTTCGCAATAGCATCCGGTAAAGAAGCGGTCATCGCTATAACTTTGTATCCTTTTGCCTTTGCTTTTAAATTCAAAGCCTCTAGTTTTTCCATTCCTTTTGTATCGGATTTATCCAAATCATAAACGACAAATACCATCAGTTTGGGTTCTTTTAATAATTCGTCTTTATAATCCGAACCGTCTTTTTCCATCGAAAAATCGTGAATAGGAGGGACATAGCCTTCCGTGATAACCTTGTCTTTTCGGTCTACAAAGGTCGCTCCCTCTGGAAGGGACATCAAATCTTTTTCGGTGAATTCTTTGTCAACGCCATTTACCTTATAGATAAAGATCATTTCAACAACCGACTTAGGGGCGCTATCCGGTATGTGCATCCCTTCGTTGATATTCGTTCCTACTTTATACGCTCTGAAATCTTTTATCGGCAAATGGTTCAAAACCCAATAGCCCATAAAAGCACAAAGTACAACACTCGCAATTACTAATTTATTTTGAAAATGATTGTCAAATAAAGGTTTGATGATTTTCATATTGAAAAACAAAAGGACAATAAAGAATAACAATACAACATCCTTACTGAAAGATTGCCAAGGGGTCAATTTCAATGCATCACCAAAGCAACCGCAATCGGTCACCTTATTGAAATAAGCAGAATAGAAGGTCAGAAAAGTAAAGAATACAATCATCGCTAACAGACTCCATACCGTAAATTTGGTTTTAAAACCAATAAGCAGCATAAAACCCAAAACGGTTTCAAAGATCACAATTGCAACGGCTATTCCTAGTGAATACGGAATAAATACAGGTAAGTTTAATACGGTTTCGCCAAAATATTCGGCCAGCTTATACGAAAAACCAACAGGGTCATTGAGTTTAATTAAGCCCGAGATCATGAATAGGATACCGACAAATATTCGAGAGAATTGTGTGATTGCGTTTTTCATAAGGTGTATAATTTGTGAATTTGAGGTCTTCTTTTTTTTATTTTATGTTTTCCAACCGTTCTGACTTTTAGTCTGCCAACTAAAAATAGCAACTTTTAGTTCGTTGGTCTATTTTTTAAAACCCATTAAAATCAAGGCAAAAACAGCATAATTGATCATATCCTGATAGTTAGCATCGATGCCTTCCGATACCAAGGTTTTCCCTTTGTTGTCTTCAATTTGTTTGACGCGCAGCAGCTTTTGCAAAATCAGATCCGTAAGAGAGCTGACGCGCATTTCGCGCCAAGCCTCCCCATAATCGTGATTTTTATCTTCCATCAAAGCTTTAGTAAGCTGGATTTTTTCATCGAATAAAGCAGTCGCTTTCTCAACATCCAAATCCGGTTGATCGGCAACACCTAATTCCAACTGAATCAGTGCCATGA
>Ga0209084_1001004_pt1 | contig 24958 bp, 18 predicted proteins | sample C_130820_MF_Meta_FD_187309 | JGI IMG/M metagenome (GOLD analysis project Ga0209084, IMG submission 187309) | Freshwater microbial communities from Lake Croche, Canada to study carbon cycling - C_130820_MF_MetaG (SPAdes) (version 2) | ecosystem: Environmental > Aquatic > Freshwater > Lake...
TCCGACGTTGATCGCATCCGCACCATCACCCTCAACCGGCCCGAAGCGCTGAACTCGTTCAACGAAGCGCTCTATGACGCGGCGGCCGAGGCGCTCATCGCGGCGGGAAGTGATCGCAGTGTTGCCGTGGTTGTCATCACCGGAACCGGCCGAGCCTTCTCGGCGGGACAGGACGTCGTTGAGATGGCCCAGCGCAACACCGGTGGCATCACCAACGGTGTCCACGGATTCCCCGGCTTCGTTGATCAGCTCGTCGAGTTCCCCAAGCCGTTGATCTGCGCGGTCAACGGTCTCGCTCTTGGCATTGGCGCCACCATGCTGGCTTTGTCGGATCTTGTGTTCATGTCCACCGAAGCGCGGGTGCGCTGCCCGTTCACCGATCTTGCTGTCGCCCCTGAGGCGGCCAGTAGTTACACGTTCCCCATGTTGCTCGGCCGCCACAACGCCACCTGGGCGCTGATGAGTTCCGAATGGCTCTCAGCTGCTGACTGTTTGCAGATGGGTCTGGCCTGGCGGGTCACCGAGCCGGATCAGCTTCTCGACGAGACCATGCGCCACGCCCAGGTGCTGGCCGGCAAGTCCATCTCCTCGCTCATGGAGAGCAAGCGGACCATCATCGAATCGCTCCGTGGACCGATCGCCGCCGCTCGTGACCGTGAGAACGCTGCGTTCGCCAAGCTCATGGGCACAGCCGCCAACATCGAGGCTCTCACCGCCCTTGCTGAGCGGCGAACCCCCGATTTCGCGGCCATCGACCTTCTTGAGGACTGACCTCCGGGGAATTTTCGGGATTCTTCCCTGATTCTCACCTTTGTCCTGTTCACTTCTTACACACGAGGGCCACTGTGTGGATGTGCCCAAACGGACACCAACCCCCACGAAGTTCCTCACCGAAGTTCCTCACCCAAGGAGAAACCCATGAACAAGAAACTCACAGCAATCGGTCTGACCGCCGGAATCGCCGCCGGTGGCCTCGGCGGTCTCATTCTGGCCGTGCCGGCCATCTCGGGCGCCCAGACCTCCTCCACCGCCGCAGCCGATGCCTCGGCCCCCGCAGATCGTCCTGATCCGGCCGTCCACATCGCCGAGGTCCTCAAGCCCCTCGTGGATGACGGCACCATCACCCAGACCCAGGCTGACGCAGTTTCGGCTGCATTGGTGGCTGACCATCAGGCTCGCGACGGCGAGCACGGCAAGGGCGGACCCGGTGGCCCCAAGGCTGAAGTTCTCGCCCAAGCACTCGGCATGACCACCGACGAGCTCCACACCGCCCTCGAGTCCGGCAAGACCATCGCCCAGGTCGCAGCCGATCAGGGTGTCGATGTACAGGTCGTCATCGATGCACTCACTGCGGGGATGACCAGTCACATCAATGAAGAGGTCGCCAACGGCGAACTCACCCAGGAAGAGGCTGACGCCAAGCTCGCCGATCTCTCGACCCACATCGCCGACATGGTGAACAACCCCCGACCCGCTGAAGGTCCCGGTGGCCCCGGCGGCGAGCGTGGCCCGGGTGGAGAGCATGGCCCCAGTGGTCCCCGCGGTGGCGCACCTGCCGGCAACTGATCCACCTCATCGCACCTGTCCAACCCCCGGGCAGGCTGATCATGAAGAAGGGCCCCGACCGATTCGGTCGGGGCCCTTCGTGTTCACTGCTTGTTCGCTACTGGCGGTGCCGGCGATCAGCCGTCGGTAATGATCAGTCGTTGCGACGTCGGGTGCCGAGCATGCCGGTGGCGCTGACCAGCAGGAGGCCGCCGAGGGCGAGTCCGCCACCGACGAGGGCAAGGGTGCCGGAGTTCGACCCGGTGTAGGGCAGCGCACCCTCTTCGACGACGAGATCGGTGACCGTCGTGGCGGTGGCCACGAGATGGTCAGCGTCGGTGACACTGGCATCGGCCAATGGGGTGTCACTCGAGAGCGTCGCGGTGATGGTGTGGTCGCCCACCTCATCGGGGAGTCCGGCGGTGAAACCGAACGAGTACTCCTGCTCGGGATCGAGCGACTCACCGAGGGTGCAGGTGAGCGTGTTGCCGGCTTGGGCGCAGTTGTTGGGGAGTTTGACGATGGTCATGCCCGCCGGCAGGGTGAGGGTGGCCACCGGGTTGACCATGGTGCTCGGTCCTCGGTTGATCACGGTCACGCCGTAGTCGACCTGCTCGCCGGGACTGGCATGGCTCACCGAACTGATGGTGATGATGCCTTCGGCGAGCGCCGCGATCTTCGTGGTGTCGGTGTCGGTCGCCGGGTCGAATCCATCGGCCGAGGCGGTGACAGAGCTGCTGAAGTCGGTGCCGTTGGCGATGGTGGGAGCGAGATCACCGACGATGACAATCCGACCCCGTAGTCCGTCACCGAGCTGAGCGAAGGTGCAGGTGAGCGTGGCCAGTACACAGGAGGGTGCGGGTGTGGCGCTGTCCTCGGATGTGGCGGTGATGCTCGTCGGGGTGAATCCGGGAGTCGGGGCGATCGCGACGGTGATGGGACCACCGATGGTGGCGTCACCGGCGTTGAACACATCGACGCTGGAACTCATCGAACGACCGGCGGTCGGATTGGTGATGATGCCGGGCTGATCGACGTAGGCCGGAAGGTTGCGCGCCACGGCGAGCAGCCCGGTCGGGGAGGCGGGGATGGTGAGGAATGCGGAATCGCTGTTGTTGTCCTCATTGAGTTCCGTGCTGCCGCCTGCTCCCGAGGTGGAGCAGCCCAATTCGGTCGAGGCCTCAAAGGTCTCAGAGTCCGCGCTCTGCGCAAGTGGCGCTTCAGGAGCCTTCAGGGTGAAACTCCACGACGCGACGAGCCCGGGGTTCGATCCACCTTCGGGGACCTCTTGGTCGCAGTCGATGTTCTTCCGTCCGTTCCAACTGTCGTACTCCGTGCAACCCTCGGGCAGATCCGAGACGAGTGTCAGTTCCTCGTCGAAGTAGATCTCCGCGTAAACGGTGCCGCCTGTGCCGGGGCCATCGTTGTAGACCTTGGAAGTCAGCGTTGAGGTCCCGCTGTAGTCGGTGTTGTCAGGTGTGAAACGGGTCTCGGTCCGGTAGTCGAAGTCCGGGCTGCTCTCGCTGACCTCGAGGTTGAGGACGTTGAGGTTCGTCCGCTTGAGACCATTGCTGTCAACGAAGGAGGCCTCATAGGGAAGAGCCACCGTTGTTCCTACGACACTGGGGTCGACATCCACCCAGAGATACTGGGATTCCTGCATCCACGGCTCGAGCGTGTTCGAGAGGGATGATCCGTAGAACCTGGGTTCGCCGGTGACAGTCCGCGTGGCGGGGTCATAGTTTTCGTTGTTCCACGGGTTGTAGTTGAGGTCGATTCCCTCAGGGAGAACCACTGACATCTTGGCGTCAGTCCAGGTCTGGTCGGAGTCGTTGTTCCAGTTGAAACTCAGAATGAGCTCCTTGCCGCCATAGGCCTCTCTGTCAGCGGTGAGGCTCGTCTTGACACAGTCGCAGGAGAAAGCTGAGGCAACTGATGGTGTTGCGGCAACCGCTCCCACCACGCTGGTGGCCATGAGGGCAGCCACCACCATGAGGGAACGGATCCGTGAGGTGAATCCTGTTCTTTTCATCCCGTAAGTAAAGCACACTGTGCAATGCACGGAGGTACGCCGAGTACTGATTTTCGTGAAATTCGTACCGATGCGCCCGCATGTTGCGGGGCGTGGACGATCAACCGAGTTGGCCGATCATGAAGAAGGGCCCCGACCGAATTGGTCGGGGCCCTTCTCGTGGAGGCGTCGGTGAGAATCGAACTCACGTGGAGGGCTTTGCAGGCCCCTGCCTCAACCACTCGGCCACGACGCCACGAGCACCACACACTAGTGCTCAAACACGCGTGCTCTCCACAGCGGACGAGCCATGCGAGCCAGAAGCAGCTTGGGCACCGAGAACCGCGGCTGCGGCGGCACTCACCACGGTGGGGATCGCTCGCAGGAATCCAACGCTTGACGCGCCAGCCAAACCGGCGACTGCATCGCAGGCGTCGCCGAACGCCGCCATCTGCACCCAACCAGTGAGCGGTTCGTCGCGCTGCATGGCCCGCAATGTGCCGACGCCGAGCGCGAGATCGCGTGCGCCGAACCCACGGATGACCAGCGCAGCGCGTGGATCGTCGACGACAGCGCCGACCCAGTTGCGACCCATACGCCTCGGAGCGAGCAGCAGCGCGGTTCCCACGCCGACCCTGGCAATGGACAGAAGAGCGATGACACGACGGTTTTCCATACGGAGGTTCTATCGGGCCGGCCCCGGAATGGGGCGAGATTCGCGATCCTGCTAGGGTCTTCCTTCGTCCGGTGGCTCGCCGCCGATCAACATGGACCTGTAGCTCAGTTGGCTAGAGCACTTCCTCGACACGGAAGGGGTCGCTGGTTCGAGTCCAGTCAGGTCCACCATTGTGATTGGCTCCGTTCCTCGCGGAACGGTCCCATTCTCCGCAGCGCCCCGCTACTGTCGGGCGATGCAGGGGGAAGAACGAACCCAAGCGTCGGCGCCGTGGTGGCGAGACGCGGTCTTTTACCAGATCTATCCCCGCTCCTTCGCTGACTCGAACGGTGACGGAGTCGGCGATCTCGATGGCATCCGTGCGCACCTCGCCGAACTTGTGTGGCTCGGCATTGATGCGCTCTGGATCTCTCCGTTCTACCGATCGCCGATGGCCGATTTCGGCTACGACGTCAGTGACTACTGCGATGTCGATCCGATCTTCGGCGATCTTGCTGCCTTCGATGCGCTCCTGGCCGAAGCCCATGCGCTGGGCCTGCGCGTCATCATCGATTGGGTTCCGAACCACACCTCTGATCAGCACCCATGGTTCCTTGATGCTGCATCAGGGACATCTTCGGAGCATCGCAATTGGTACGTATGGCGTGAACAAGGCGAGGACGGTGCGCCGCCGAACAATTGGGTCGCTGCGTTCGATCTCACGGCACCCGCGTGGAGTGTGCATCCCGACACCGGGGAGTGGTATCTGCATCTGTTCGATCCCGCGCAGCCCGATCTCAACTGGGACGAACCGGCAGTGGTCGAAGCCATGCACGAGGTGTTGCGGTTCTGGCTCGATCGCGGTGTCGACGGGTTCCGCGCCGATGTGCTGCACACCATCGGCAAGTTCCCTGACCTACCGGATGATCCGCCGGCGGTCGCCGGCATCCCGCATTGTGCGCTCAACGATGTTCCGGTCACCCATGAACGAGTGCGGGCCATCCGCTCCCTGGTGGATTCCTATGCCGACGATCGGGTGCTCGTCGGAGAGATCTACCTGATGACCACCGAAGCGATCGCCAGTTATTACGGAGACGGCGATGAGGTGCATTTGGCGTTCAACTTCCCGGCGTTGTATTCGCCATGGAGCGCGGATCGCTGGCGGGCATCGATCGAGGAGACCGGAGCAGCGCTTGATCTGCGTCGCGCTTGGCCCACATGGGTGTTGTCGAACCATGACAACCCCCGGCACCGATCCCGCTACGACCTCGCTGCGCAGCGCAGGGGAGAGGACGCGGCAACGACTGCTCTTCGCTCCGAGGCTCGCGCTCGTGCCGCTGCGGTGCTGCTGCTCACCCTGCGGGGCACGCCGTTCGTGTACCAGGGTGAGGAACTCGGGCTGCTGGATTCCGAGATCGCGCCTGAGCAGGTTGTCGACCCGGGTGGTCGCGATGGCTGCCGCGGTCCGTTGCCATGGGATGGCACCGATGGTCACGGCTGGCCCACTGGCCACGACGGGGATGGAGCGCCATGGCTGCCGTTGCCTCCCGAGGCCGGCATGCGCAACCGAGTTGCCCAGCAGGCCGATCCGGGCTCCATGCTGAACCTCTACCGGCGACTCCTGTCCCTTCGCAAAGCTCGTCCGGAACTTCGTCAGGGCGACCTCGCACTGCTTGATGCCCCCGACGGCGTGCTCGCGTTCAGCCGACGTAGCGACGCCGGGATCTGTCACGTCCTCATCAACATGACCGATGGGAGTGTGGAACTCGATGAGTCGCTGGCACCACTCGGAGCCACCATTGCGCTGGCCTCCGATGCCGTCGAACCAGTTGAGCCGGCGTGCCGACCAGTGCATATTGCTCCTGATCAGGCCCTCATCCTGAACGTTTGACGTTCGGCCCCAACCGCTGGGGCAGACTGTCCTCCTGCGCTGTTCGAGGGGGAACCATGCTCACACCGTTCGACGATTTTCCGCTCCACCAGACCGGCGATCCCATCGCCCAAACCGTCTCGGCCGATCCCAACCATTACGACCGTTACTTCTTCAACGGGTTCGATCGTGATGGCGCATTCATGATCGGCGGCGCCATGGGCCACTACCCGAACCGCGGTGTCATCGACGCAGCGTTCAGTTTTGTGATCGACGGTGTCGAGCATTCGGTGTTCGCCTCCGGGCTCATGCCCATTGATCGGGCAACCACGATCGGGCCCATCACTGTTGAAGTGGTCGAACCATTGCGGGAGATCCGACTGGTGATCGAACCGAACGAGCACGGACTTTCCGGCAACCTGCTGTTCCGGGCCCGCACCGCGGCCATCGAGGAACCCAAGCAGACCATTGTGCGTAACAGCACGAAGATCATGGACTACACCCGGCTCACCCAGTGGGGGACCTGGGAGGGCACGGTCACCGTCGGCGATCGCACCATCGAGGTATCGGCCGAGACGACCTTCGGTGTGCGCGACCGTTCCTGGGGAGTGCGCGGTGTGGGCACGCAGGCGCCCACGAACTTCCCCGCGGCCGCACCTGAGATCTTCTGGCTGTGGGCGCCGTTGCACTTCGATGACGTCTGCACCCATCTCGCCCTGTTCGAACACAGCGATGGCAGCCGTTGGATGCAGAGCGCGCTGGTTGTGCCGGTGCTCGAGTCGGCCGATGCTCCCACCTACGGTGATGTGCCGAAGGCCGAGGAACTCGAGGGCGTCGCCTACGAACTGCAGTGGCAGCCCGGGAAGCGCGAGATGGAATCGGCCGCCATCGAGGTCACCCATGCCGATGGCTCGGTGGATCGCATCGAGTTCGAACCGTTCTACACATTCCGTATGCGCGGCATCGGCTACATGCATCCGCATTGGGCGCATGGTTCCATCCACGGAGAGTTGGAGGTCGGTGGCGAGTCCATCGCCCTCGAAGACTTCGTTCCGCTTGATCCCTCAAGCATCCATATCCAGACGTTGTGTCGCGTGCGCATGGGAGACCGTGTTGGTGTCGGTGTGCTCGAGCAGTTGGTGTTCGGTCCGCATGCCCCCACTGGTCTCACCGGGATCCTCGACGGGTACCAGCCCGCATGAGTCCTTTCGCTGAGGTTGTCTCCCTGACGACCCACATCTGATCCGGACCACAGCCCCCGATGTGGTCACTGCTCAGAACCAATGGCGCGTTCCGCCGGCTCTTCTTCGCGCAACTCGTCAGCTACGCCGGTGATTGGTTCGCCACTGTTGCCGCGCTCGGTCTGTTGCTCGACGCCACCGGTTCGGATCTCCTCGCCTCAGTGTTCTGGGTAGCCCAGACCCTGCCGACGTTCATCATGGGTCCGATCGCCGGGCCGATGGCCGATCGGTTCGACCGCCGTCGGATCATGATCCTCGTGTCGTTCCTGCAGGCGGCCGTTGCGCTCACGTTCCTGCTGGCCGGGCACGGGATGCCGTGGTTCGTGTTCGTCGCCCAGGGCGGAGTCACCGCGCTGGGTGCATTTTTCGGACCAGCCGCACAGGCCGGTGTGGCCAATCTGGTCACCGAAGAGGAACTGCCCACTGCGGCTGCGCTCATGGGGTCCACCTGGGGAGCGATGCTGGCCGTGGGTGCGGCGCTGGGTGCGGCCTTCACGGTTGCGTTCGGACGCGATGCAGCGTTCCTCGCCGATGCCGCCAGTTTCCTCATCGCTGGTCTGCTCATCGTGAGCATTCGAGAGTCGCTGCAGGCCGAACGAGCAAGCGGCACGGTGGCACCGCGCATGCGTCCCATCCATGATTCGGTCGAGGCATTGCGCCATGCCCGCAAACATCCCGCGATCCTGGCGCTGCTCGGTTCGCATGTCGGGTTCGGATTCGGTGCTGGAACGGTCGGACTTCTTGCCGTGCTGGCGACGGCGAAGTTCCACGGAACCGATGCCGCCACGGGTCTGTTATTGGCCGGCCGCGGCGTCGGCGTTCTGATCGGTCCACTGTTGGTGCGCCGCCTCGCGAAACGCGGTATCCACGGAGTGCTACTGGCCTGCGGATTCGCCGCTATCTGGTACGGAACGATGTATCTGTTCGTCTCGATCGTGCCGTGGTTGTTGGTGGTCTTCGTGCTCGTAGCGCTCGCCCATTTCGGTGGTGGCGCCCAGTGGTCGCTCACCACCTACGGCCTCAACCTCACCACCCCCGACGAACTGCGGGGCCGTATTTTCGCCGCCGATGCCGCGTTCGTCACCCTCGCCATGAGTATCTCGTTGGTGTTCGCCGGAATAGTCAGCGGGATCATCGGGCCTTCGGCCACCATCGGCATCATTGCGGTCATCAGCCTGACCTGGGGTCTGGTGTTCCTCATCCTCACGCGCACCATCCGCGCTGATGCCGAGGCTGAAGTCAACGCGAACGCGCCGACCCCGATCATCAAGGATCTGTAGTCACTGTTGGGTGAATGGCGGGGCCGTGACGGCTGCGCCGATGGATCAGGCTGGAACGACAGTGACCGGAATGCCGTTGAGCACGGCGTTACCCGACAACGGATCAAGCTGTTCGGGATCGGTGAGCACATTGGTGTTCACACCCGGACGCCCGACGGCGATACCGGCACGAACACCGGGCAGCGAGTGGCCCCAGCCATGGGGGATGCTGACGACGCCGGGGAGGATGTCCGTGGTCACTTCCACGGGTATGACCAGCGAACCCACGCGGGACGCAACCGTTGCGTCGCCACCATCAATGAGACCGAACCGAGTGGCGTCGTCGGGATGCACGTTGAGGGTGCAGCGCTCCTTGCCCTTCACCAGCACGTTGACGTTATGCATCCACGAGTTGTTCGAGCGGAGGTCGCGGCGGCCCACCAGCACGAGCGTGCTTGGATCGGCGAGCGGTCCGGTGAAGGAGGCTTCGAGTCGCGCTAAGTCGCGAACAATGGCCGGGTTGGCCAGTTCGATGGTTCCGGACTCGGTGCGCAGATGCTCAGGCAGGCGTGGCTTGAGATCGCCGAGGTCGACACCGTGCGGCGAATCAGCGAGGACATCGAGCGACAGACCGTCGGGATCGGCACCGAACCAGTCGCCGTAGGCGCCGGTGCGGATCATGATGTCGACGATGTGATCCACGGCCATGCGGTCGGGATCAGCGGTGATGATCGCCCGGAGTTCGTCAACCGTGCGGTCGGCGATGGGGGAGTTGGGAAGGCTGATAGCGCCCTGAAGGGCGCCGTCGATCATGAGGTCGTAAAGAGCTTGGGGATCAGAGCCGGCCTCGGGACCAGTGACGATGAGCGCAAGGCGGGCGAGGATGTCGCTCTCCTGCAACGAGTCGGTGGGGAACAACGGACCGGACCATTCGGCGAAGTTGTGCACCGCCAGGGCGAGGAAGGCCAGGTGGTAATCGCTGCGTTCGAGTGCACTGGGAGGGGGAAGGATCACGTTGGCATGGCGGGTGGTCTCGTTGAGCCATGGATCGACACACACCATGAACTCGAGTTCGTTGAGAGCGGCGTCAAGGCGATCGGCGCTCGGGGTGCTGAGCGCCGGATTGCCGGCCACTGTGATGAGCGCCCGCACCTGACCATCTCCTGGCGTCGTGATCTCCTCGGCCAACGTAGCCACGGGGAATTCGCTGCGGATCTCGGGGTAGTTACGCACGCGACTATGACGACGACCAGTGGTGAAGCCGCGTCCCTTGCCCTTTCCTCGACCTGACTCGTGGGCGGCGAGCGGGAACATCATGCCGCCGGGGGAGTCGAGGTTGCCGGTGCAGATGTTGAGCGCTTCGGCGGCCCAGGAGGCGAGAGATCCGAATTCGACGGTATGGGTGCCGATGCGGCCGTACACCGCCGCAGTGGGAGCGGCGGCGAGTTCGCGGGCCAGACGCACGATGGTCTCGGCCGGGATACCCGTGATGGCTGCGGCTCGCTCGGGGGTGAACGGCGCCACCGCAGCGGCGATTTCCTCTACGCCGGAGGTGAATTCGGCGACCGAGCCGAGATCCACGAGATCCTCGGCGAACAGCACCTGCAACATGGCCACGAGCAGATGGGCGTCGGTGCCGGGGCGGATGGGGATCCACTCGTCGGAGTTCTGGGCAGTCTTGGTGTTGCGGGGATCGACGGTGACGATGCGGCCACCGCGATCGCGGATCTCCTTCATGCGGCCGGGGAAGTCCGGTGCAGTGCACAGCGAACCGTTGGACTCGTAGGGGTTGGCGCCGAGCATGAAGAGGAAATCAGTGCGATCAAGATCGGGCACGGGAATCGAGATGGGATTGCCGAACAGATAACCGCTCGACACATGCTTGGGCATCTGATCGACGGTGGATGCCGAGTAGATGTTCTTCGAGCCCATGGCCCGGATGAGTGGGGCGTTGAAGATCACTGCGCCGAGCGAGTGCACGCCGGGGTTACCAAAGTACGCAGCCACGGAATCGCGGCCATGGCGTTCCTGCACGCCGCGCAGGCCCTCTTCGACGATGGCGAACGCTTCGTCCCAACTGACCTGCTCCCAGGTGGCGGTGGCCGGATCGTCGCCACGGCGCACGATGGGGGCACGCAGACGATCGGGGTCCTCATGCAACTTCTGCAGGGCCGAACCCTTCGGGCAGATGAAACCGCGCGACAGAACGTTGTCGCGGTCGCCACGGATACGAAGCACGGCACCATCACGGATGGTGAGTTCGAGGCCGCATGAGGCCTCGCACAACGGACAAGTGCGATGGTGGATTGTGTCAGTTGCCATGCCAGATTCTACGTCTGTCATCGGATCCTCCGCTCGTACGAACGTTTCGCTCGTGGGTGGATCGTAGGCTCTGGATCCGATCGCATCCGGGTGGATGCGCGACGAGGAGTTTCGATGCGCGCAGTGGTTCTCAACGAGTACGGCGACACCGATGTGCTGCGGGTCGTCGATGTGACCGATCCCATCGCCGGTCCGGAGGAAGTTCTCGTCGAAGTGATGGCCACTGCCCTCAATCGTGCTGATCTGCTGCAGCGTCGAGGTCTGTATCCGAGCCCGCCGCTGGCTGGATTCCCGGTTCCTGCGCCGGAGATCCCGGGCATGGAGTTCGCCGGTCGCGTGGTCGCGCTGGGCGATCGGGTTTCGTCGCTCGAGGTCGGAGACGAGGTCATGGGCATCGTCGGTGGCGGCGCCTACGCCGAACGTCTGGTGGTGCATGAGCGTCAGACGATGCCGATACCGACCACTGTGTCGCTCCGTGACGCCGCCGCCATCCCCGAGGTGTTCATCACCGCCTTCGATGCGCTCGTCGTGCAGGGAGGACTCACATCAGGTCGCACTGCACTCGTGCACGCAGGTGCATCGGGTGTGGGCACTGCCGCTATCCAGATCGCCAAGGCCATCGGTGCGCGGGTGATCGTCACAGCATCAGCCGGAAAACTCGCTGCGTGCGAGGCCCTCGGCGCCGATCTCGCCATCGACTACGCCACTGCTGATTTCGTCGAAGGCGCTCTCGGATTCACTGATGGAGTTGGAGTCGACGTGGTGCTCGACGTCATCGGTGGCGACTATGTGAATCGAAACATCTCGGCGCTGCGAGTCGGTGGCTGCATCGTGCAGGTTGGGACCATGGGTGGAGGTCGCACCGACGTGAACATCGGCATGTTGCTGCCCAAGCGGGCCACGATCATCGGCACCGTGCTGCGGGCCCGACCGATCGAGGAGAAGATCGCCATCACCAAGCGTTTTGCCGCCGAGATGCTGCCGCTGTTCGATCAGGGCCGACTATCACCCGTGATCGACTCACGGTTCCCACTGTCGGCAATCGCCGAGGCCCAGGCTCAGATGGAGTCGAACGCCAATACCGGCAAGATCCTGATCGAGGTCTGCGATTGAGATGAGGCTCACGACCGCAGAGGTCGTGTGGTTCCGGTCAGCGACCGCTCATCGGCACGTAGTCGCGAACCTCGGCGCCCGTGTAGAGCTGACGGGGACGAGCGATTCGGGCGTCCTGATCGAGCATCTCGTTCCAGTGCGCCAGCCAACCGGCAACACGGGGGATGGCGAACAGCACCGTGAACATCTCCATGGGGAAACCCATGGCCTGATAGATCAGGCCTGAGTAGAAGTCGACGTTGGGGTAGAGCTTGCGACTGATGAAGTAGTCATCGCTCAGCGCTGTTTCCTCGAGCTTGAGGGCGATGTCAAGGAGCTGGTTCTTGCCGGTGACCTCGAACACGTCGTAGGCGACCTTCTTGATGATGCGAGCCCGGGGGTCGTAGTTCTTGTAGACGCGATGTCCGAAGCCCTGAAGTCGACCCTTGCCCTCTTTGACCGAGGCGATGAACGGAGCCACGTTGTCGATGGTGCCGATCTCGGTGAGCATGCGAATGACCGCTTCGTTGGCGCCACCGTGGCGGGGACCATAGAGGGCAGCGGCAGCAGCGGCGCTGGCCGAGTAGGCATCAGCGTGCGAGGAGCCGACAACGCGCATGGCGGTGGTGGAGCAGTTCTGCTCATGGTCAGCGTGCAGGATGAACAGCACGTCAAGGGCGTGGGAGAGCACCGGGTCGGGCTTGAACTGAGGCTCGGCCACCTTCCACATCATCGACAGGAAGTTGGAGCAGAAGTCGAGGTCGTTGTTCGGGTACACGAAGGGCATGCCAACGCTGTGGCGATGAGCACCAGCGGCAATTGTGGGCATCTTGGCGATCAGGCGGATGATCTGCTTGTGGCGGCTCTCGGCGCCGAAGATGTCCTTCGCGTCTGGGTAGAAGGTGGAAAGAGCGGCAAGAGTGGAGACGAGGATGCCCATGGGGTGGGCGTCATGATGGAAGCCCTCCATGAAACGCTTTCGCACGTTCTCATGGATGAACGTGTGGTAGGTGATGTCGTGCTTCCAAACCTCGAACTGCTCGGCGGTTGGCAACTCGCCGTTGATGAGCAGGTAGGCGACCTCAAGATACGTGGAGTTCTCCGCGAGCTGTTCGATCGGGTACCCGCGATAGCGCAGGATGCCGTTCTCGCCGTCGAGTTCGGTGATCGAACTGGAGGCCGCGGCGGTGACACCGAACGAGGGGTCGTAGAACCAGATGCCCGGCAGGAGCTTCGACCACTGGGTGGCGTCAACGCCACCGTTGGAGATCGGAACCTCTACGGATTCGCCGGTGCGGTTATCGGTGATTGTCACAGTCTCAGGCACGGGTCGATCCTAGTGGGCGAACTGGGCCACCGGAACCGTCTGATGCGTGGTTCATCGACCGTTCTCGAAACGTTGATCGATGCGCACAACTTCGGCCGCGCAGCCGGTGCGGGGATCTGCCTCAGAGGGGTGAGTTGTCGTGACTGCGCGGCACGATGGTTTCGCGCTTGTCCTCGAGGACGGAGAGTGCGGCAGCAAGTTCGCGTCGCGTGTCGGCGGGATCGATCACCGCATCGATGAATCCGCGATCAGCGGCGATGAACGGATTCAGCAAGCGAGCTTCGTATGCCGCCTCGAGCTCGAGCCGTTCGGCGACCGATGCCCGGCGATGAAGGATCTCGACGGCGCCCTTGGCGCCCATGACTGCGATCTCCGCCGATGGCCAGGCCAACGCGAGGTCATTGCCCATGCGTTTGGAGTCCATGACGATGTACGCACCTCCATAGGACTTCCGGAGGGTGACATTCACCCGGGGCACGGTGGCACGGGCGTACGCAAATGCCAACTGCGCCCCGTGACGGATCATGCCGCGCCATTCGAGGTCCTTGCCCGGATAGAACCCGGGCGTGTCCACGAGGGTGACGATCGGAATATTGAACGCATCGCAGAACGAGACGAACCGGGCGCCCTTCTGTGAGGCCGGGATGTCGAGCGTTCCAGCCAGCGCACAGGGTTGGTTGGCCACGAAGCCGACCGGACGCCCATCAATGGATGCGAAACCGGTCACGAGGTTCGGAGCCCATGCTGCGCGGAGCTCGAGCAGTTCGCCGTCGTCGACGATGGTGCGGATGACGGCGCGCACGTCGTAGCTGCCCGTGGCGGTGTCAGGGATGATTGCCCCGGCTTCGGGGGTGGAGCGATCAGCGGGGTCATTGGTCGGGATGCGTGGCGGTAGTTCGTCGTTATGCCCCGGAAGCAGGTCGAACAGTGCCTCCACAGCGGCATCGGCAGCAGCAGAATCGGCGACGACAAGAGCGGCGACACCCGTGACCCGGGCATGCATCGCCGCACCACCGAGTTCAACCGCGGTGATGGGCTCACCCGTGAACTGCCGGACCATATGTGGCCCAGTGACGAACGCATAGGCGTCCTGGGTCATGATCACGTGGTCGGCGAGGCCCAGCAACAACGCTGGCCCTGACACGGCTGGTCCGTCGACGGTCATGATCGTGGGCACGATCCCCGAGCAGGCCGTGAACGCCCTGGCCGCCTGTCCCCAGCCGTGCAGCGCCGCCAATCCTTCGCGGATGTCTGCTCCGGTCGACGCGATGTCGACCACCACCGGGAGTCGTTGCTGCAGTGCGGTGCGAGCGGCAGCGGCAATGGTTTCGCCGTCACGAGGAGTCAGCGCTCCTGCTCGTTCGGTGGTACCCACCCGAACCCGCATCACCGGCCGTTCACCGTGGACCGTCGAAATGGTTTCAACCCCGACTCGAACAATGCCGGGGACGGCGGCGCGCAACGCCACGAGTGTCCGTGGAGCGCGTTGTTCGGTCGGGGAGGGATCAGTCATCGCAACGATCTTCGGGGGAACCCGAGCGTACCGTCCTGCCTTGCCGCCCCCGGTTCGGATCTTTAGTGCTTAATCACTTGACTCACGGGTAACTTACGGGCATACTGTCAATACATCGCTGCGGCACTGTGAAGAGTCCCCCCTCTGATCGCTGCGGCTTGAGCCCACATCAGATCCCCCCTCTGATGGAGAAGCTCCTCCAATGCCGGCTCACTGAGTCGGCTTTGGTGTTTCTGGGACGATGTTTCGGGGGAGCATCTCCAGCGGCTGTTCTAGGGTCGGGTCATGGAGCGATCGCCGGTCATCATCGAAGCAGCCATCAATGGCTTCACCCCCCGGACCAAGAACCCGAATGTTCCGAAATCCGCTGAGGAAGTCGCCACCGATGCGCTGGCCTGCTTCGCAGCTGGTGCGGCGATCGTGCACAACCATGGCGCGGTGTTCGGCGATCCGGAAGCGGTCGCCGCTGAGTATCTGGCCGGATGGGCACCAGTGTTCGCCGAACGTCCGGATGCACTGCTGTACCCCACCGCCAACGTGATCGATGGTGCGCTCGATATCCGCCATCTCGAACTGTTGGCGGCAACCGACAGCCTGCGTGTGAGTTTGTGCGATCCCGGTTCGTTGAATCTGGGTGGCGTCAACGATGAAGGCATTCCCGTCGGATCGTTCGTCTACACGAACTCCTTCGACGCGATTGCCGTGCAGATGGAGCAGGCCAGCCGAGATCGAGTCGGTCCGAGCCTCGCCATCTACGAGCCCGGATTCCTGCGCTGTGCACTGGCCTGGTGGCGAGCCGGACGATTGCCGCAGGGTTCGATGCTGAAGTTCTACCTCTCGACCGAACAGGGCTACATGGGAGCGCCGTTCGGTCTGCCTCCCACCTGGGGCGGACTCGACGCCTATCTCGACATCCTCGGTGACTGTCCGGTTCCGTGGGCAGTCTCAGTCGTGGGTGGCGACGTCGTGGCCAGCGGGATTGCTGAATACGCCGTGCAGCGCGGTGGCCATATCCATCTCGGGCTCGAGTTCCATGGCGGTGACCGCACCCCGACGAATGCGGAACTCGTCGCCGAGGCTGCGGAACTGTGCGATCGACTCGGTGTGCCGATTGCAACACCTGACGAGGCTGCCGAACTGCTCGATCTGCCGCGTCGCTGAACAGGGGCTCCCAGCCTCAGACCAGCAGGGCCTCAGTGAGAGTCTCTCCGCCGGAAGGTCTTACGCAACGCGCCTTGTTGAGGGCTCGCCCGGAGCTTTCGAGCGGCAGATATTGATGGGGTTGTCCGCCCATTCGTCCGGAGGCAGCACGTAGTACGTGCCATCGGAGCAGGCCAACTTGTTGTTCTCCTCCTGGAACGTGCCACCGTTGAGGTTGTCGTAGCCGGGAACAGTCCACACGTGGATCATCCATTGGGTCTGCTTCAGCATGAAGCCGCCGACCTGGGCGCACTGCTCATTGGTGGCCTGGAGATCGGCACCGAACGGAGCGTCGACACCATCAGGCCCGCTCTTGAGGCAGATATCGGTGTGGCTGTGCCAGACATCGTTGGTTCCCACGAAGCCAGTAGGTTCAACGGCGCTCACCGAGTAGTACATGAAGCCGACCAGTTCGGAATCGGGATCGTTACCGAAGTAGAGCAACGACAGTGGATGGCGCAGCGCTTCCTCATCCATCACGCCCTTCGCGTTCAATTCCGCGGGAGTGCTCTTGGTGTAGTGGGAGCCCAGGCCGGGGGAGTACGGGCCGGCCTTCTTGTACCCGGCAGCCACCGCGGAGGCCACAGTCGGATATTGCAGGGCAACCTCGCGGGTGATCGCCAGCTGCTTGTCGAGCGCCGCTTGGGTTACCGGATCGAGCGGGTTGTTCACGATTGCGTGGTGGTGGCCGTTACCCAGCAGCGAGTATCCGTTGTCGTTCTCGGGCACGCAGGCCGCGCCGGCATGGTCGTGACCATCGGCCGCGAGGGTGGTGGAGGTGGTGGCAGCCGAGGAACCGGCGGCGAGTTGGGGCTTGGGGGCGGCGATCTGACCCTTCGGACAGGCGTGGGCGTGGTTGCTTGCGCTCTTCGAGGTGACGGCGGTGGTCGCGAACAGCAAAGTGGCGACGGGGATGATCGAGGCGAACACCATGGCTTGATGATTCCAGCGCGCCGTGGTTCGCGGTCGGTAGAGCGCGAGCGCCGAGAGCGCCAGCAGCGCGACCTCGAGACCCACGCAGGCCAGATCAACGAAAGCGCGGGGTTCGGTGACTCCCTGGAGCGGGCCGAACGGGGCGCCGACGGTGCGGGTCACGACGTAGGCGCCGATGAACAGCCCACTGGAGATAATCGACGTGAGTAGTACCCAGCGGCGGTTGCGAACCAGCACAAGAGCGGCGATCGCCAACTGGATCCATCCCGAGATCACGAACGCCACACCTTCGGCGGCCCACTCGGTCATATGAGCTGGCACCATTGCGAGGTGGATGGCCGCAGCGCCAGCAGCACACGCGGCGATGCTGGCCCGCAGCAGCGGAGCGAGTTCTGATCCGTTCGGCGAACGACTGCCGTCGGTCTCGCTCGTTCCGCCCGGTGCGGTGGTGGATGCTTCGGTCACGTGGAGCCCCCTCTGCGTGATGTCACGGGAATAGCCCTGTGACGGATCGCACAGACGTTACTTCCTCGGTGACCGCCGGTCTCAGACGCCCTGACGCTGGCGGATGATGTTGAGCGCACCGCCGGCACGGAACCAACCGATCTGCTCATCGTTCATGGTGTGCAGACCTTCGAAGTCGACGGTGGTGCCATCGGGCTTCACGATCTGGCAGGTAACCGGAACATCCGGGGTGAGCCCAGCGAGGCCGAGCACGTTGATGCGGTCGTCCTCACCGATGAGGTCGTAGGTCGCTGGATCGGCGAACGTGAGCGGCAGCACTCCCTGCTTCTTCAGGTTGGTCTCATGGATGCGGGCGAAACTGCGGGTGAACACGACCTTGGCGCCGCGGAAGCGGGGTTCCATGGCGGCGTGCTCACGAGAGGAGCCCTCGCCGTAGTTCTCATCACCGATGGCCACCCAGCTCTGTCCGACCTCGTGATAATGCTTGCCGATATCGGGGAACGAGCGGGTGGAACCGTCGAGTTGATCCTTGCCCTGACCCACGGCGTCGTTGAAAGCATTGACGGCGCCGATGAACATGTTGCCCGAGATGTTCTCGAGGTGGCCGCGGTACTTGAGCCACGGGCCGGCCGCCGAGATGTGGTCGGTGGTGCACTTGCCCTTGGCCTTCATGAGGATGGGCAGACCGAGGAAGTCGTTGCCGTCCCATGCGTGGAAGGCCTCGAGCAACTGCAGGCGATCGGAGGTGGGCGACACCTTCACCGAGACATTCGAGGAGTCAGCGGGCGGAGCGATGAAACTGCTCTCGCCGGGTGTGAAGCCCTTGCTGGGGAGTTCCATTCCTGCGGGAACCGGAATGGTGACCGACTCACCTGAAGCGTTGATGAGCGTGTCGACGGTGGGATCGAAATCCACCCGACCGGCCAGCGCCATGGCCACGACGGTTTCGGGCGAGGTGACGAACGCGAGCGTCGAAGCAAGGCCATCGTTTCGCTTCGGGAAGTTGCGGTTGTAGGAGGTGACGATGATGTTGGTGTCACCCTCGACGACATCGCTGCGCGACCACTGGCCGATGCACGGTCCGCAGGCATTGGCGAGAACAGTGGCGCCGATGCGTTCGAGATCGGCGAGAAGTCCGTCGCGTTCGATGGTGGCGCGCACCTGCTCAGAGCCGGGCGTGACCAGCAGCGGAGTCTTGGCCACCAGACCATTGTCGGCGGCGAAGCGGGCGATGCTGGCGGCCCGGCTGATGTCCTCGTAGGAGGAGTTGGTGCAGGAACCGATGAGCGCTGAGGAGATCTCCATCGGCCAGCCCTCGGCAGCGGCTTCGGCGCCGAGTTCGCTCACCTTGCGGGCACGGTCCGGGGTGTGCGGGCCATTGATGAGGGGCTTGAGCGTCGAGAGGTCGATCTCGATGACCTGATCGAAGTACGCAGCGGGATCGGCGAGTACCTCGTCGTCGGCCCGGAGGTGGGCGGCATGCGCGTCGGCGGCCGCCGCCACGTCGGCACGATCGGTTGAAGCAAGGTAGCGACCCATGGCGGCGTCGTAGGGGAACAGCGAAGTGGTGGCGCCGATCTCGGCCCCCATGTTGCAGATGGTGGCTTTGCCGGTGCAGGAGATCGATTCAGCGCCGGGACCGAAGTACTCCACGATGGCGCCGGTGCCACCCTTCACGGTGAGGATGCGAGCCACCTCGAGGATGATGTCCTTCGGTGCGGACCAGCCCGAAAGCGTGCCGGTGAGCTTCACGCCGATGAGTTTGGGCCAGCGCACGTTGAACGGATAGCCGGTCATGACATCGACGGCGTCGGCACCACCGACACCGATGGCGATCATGCCGAGACCACCGGCATTGGGGGTATGGCTGTCGGTGCCGATCATCATCCCGCCGGGAAATGCGTACTGCTCCAACACGACCTGATGGATGATGCCAGAGCCCGGCTTCCAGAATCCGATGCCGTACTTCGCCGAGACGGACTCGAGGAAGTCGTAGACCTCGGCATTGACATCATTGGCCACGGCGAGATCGATGCGCCCTTCGCTCTTGGCCTGGATGAGATGGTCGCAATGGACCGTGGAGGGCACCGCAGCCTCGGGGAGACCGGCAGTCATGAATTGCAGTAGTGCCATCTGCGCGGTGGCGTCCTGCATGGCGACGCGGTCGGGGTCGAGATCGGCATAGCTGCGTCCGCGCTCGAGTTCCTGGTTCTGCGGATCGCGCAGATGGTTGATGAGGACCTTCTCGGCGAAGGTGAGAGGGCGACCGAGGCGCTCACGGCCGAGGGTGACACGCTCGGCGAGGCGGCCGTAGACGGCGTTGATCAGTTCGATCGGAGTGTTGGCGGCAACAGCCATGGGGGAGCCTTTCTCAATGGTCGGCGACAATGCGTCCGCACGACTTCTTCGATCATAGACAACAGGCCTGCCGACCCCATCAGGCACTGTCTGGTGCCTGGTCAGGCGTTGTTCAGACCGGAGGGTCCGGTGTCGACCGTCGTGGTGGTGGTGAGTCGGTCGAGGATGTCCTGCACGAAGTTGGGGTTCCGCAGGATGAAGACCAGGTAGACGATCGAGATCACGATGCCGATGATGCCGAGCACGATGCCGGCCACGGCCATGCCATCACCCCGGCGCCAGCCGTTCGAAGCGGCGATGGTGCGGCGCGCTCGCACGCCGAAGATCACGGCGAGCGGGGCCAGCACGAACCCGAGGTATCCCGAGCAGGTCAACGATGTGATGCCGAGTACGAGCGAGGCGATAGCTGCCCCGGAGTTCTTGGGCATGGCGATCTGGGGTGGCGGCGCGGCCGGCCATGCCGGATTCACCGGTGCGGCCGGCACAGCCGGTGCTGCTGGAGTGCCGGGCCAGGCCGGGTCGGCCAGTGCCGCTGGTTCCGGTGCCGTCGCAGGTGGTGGAGGGGGCAATTGGCTCTGGCCAGGAGCAGGAGCAGGAGCAGGCGGTGTCGGAGGCGGGGTCTGCTCGCTCGACTGCGGAAGGGGGTTGCCCCACGGATCGGTCATGGTGTGGCGAGGTTATCGGCGTCGGAGCAGGGCGAGCAGTCCGGAACCGACCAGCATCAGCGCCAGCACGGCAAGAAGATCGACCGGTGGTGGTGCGATCGGCCGTGAGGCCATCAGCGCCAGACCGGCGAGGACCATGAGCATCAGGTTTCGCACGATGTCGACCCGCGAGAGCGGTGTGCTCACCGTGGCACCGAAGCAGGCACATGGTGCGGTGACCCCCGCCCGGAGTCGGCCGATCAGGAAGGTGGTGAAGAACGCAAGGGTCACCATGGCAAAGATCGCGCCGACGGCAGGAACCACGAGCAGCAGGGTGACGAGTGCCAATTCGGCGAGCGGCACGAAGCGGGTGAACACACCGGGCCGCGGCAGACCCAGTGCCGTGAATTGCTCGAGTGTGGCCGGCAGGTCGCGCAGTTTTGCGATTGATGCTGTTGCGAAAAGTGCGGCCAGCACCACCGCAGCGCAATAGCCGACCCCAGCAGCGGTCATCAGATGAGGCCGATCTCGGGGATCAGACCGAAGGCCATGTGCGACGCCCACCGCTTCGGCGAGGCTCGGACCTGGCCCACGAGCGGCGCCACGAGGCGGCCGGTGGGCCCTGCAGCGATGGAGTGGTTCCAGCAGCAGCTCGGCGTTGGGCCTGCCACCAGTCGGTACTTTGCTCGTCGGCGACCATGGCCACCGCGCCCTCGATACGGCGGGCGAACGAGCGGTTGTCCTCGGTTGGCAGTGCCGTGATCGGGGAGCCGAACACCACCGTGGCCTCAGCTCTTTTTGGGAGTTTCGAACCCTTCGGCCACACCTCGTCGGTACCGATCAGGAAGACCGGAACTACAGGAACCCCGGATTTGATCGCAAGGAACGCCGCTCCGGCGGTGAACTCCTGGGCCCAACCATCGGGTGAACGAGCGCCCTCGGGGAAGATCAGCATCGACCACCCTTCAGCGAGCAGTTCGAGCGAGGTATCGATCGCGGTGCGGGACACCTTTTTGCGTTCCACCGGGATCGCTCCGATGACGAGTGCCGAGAACGGCGAGGAGATGCGATTGGTGAACCAGTAGTCGGCAGCTGCTCCGATGAAAAGACGGTCGCGCCATGGCTCGGGAACGGCAGTCATCATGAGCGGGGTATCGGCATGGCTGCGATGATTGGCCGTGAAGATCACGGGGCCATCGATATCGGCAAGGCGGTCGGCGCCGATGATGGTGGGGCTGGCGAGGGCCTCGACGATGGGTTTGATCACAATGGTGCGCACGAGCAGACGGGCGAACCGCGCCGGATAGTTGCGGGCCCAGTCGGTGTCGTAGTTGGCACCGACCGTGCTGACCTTCTGTTCCTTGTGCACACCAGCGGGAACGGTTGGTTCGCGAAGGACTGAGCGGGCGATTCGGCCGACCGACGCGCTGGTGCGACCAACCGTGTTGGCAACTACGCGGTTGATGGGGAGTCGCTTCATGACCGATGTGGTCTGCGAACGGTTGATGGGCATGCGGGCCATGAGCGCAGGCCTCAGTGCACGTCGGCCATGAGAATGGGCGGATTGTGGATGTGCGTGATGGTTGCGTCGCGTCCCACCACATCACTGGCCATCTCGAGTGCATCCTGCAATGTGCTGGCCGGCTTGAACCCGAGTCGGCGAACAGCACGGACATCGCCACCGACGATGATGACCTGGCCCAGATGCTGCAGGGCATGCGAGCACCAATACCACATGTAGAACGGATGCACGCCGTGATAGGCGTGGCTGGTCCGGTAGAGATGTCGGTACCACTCGTCCTCGGCGAACGACTTCTCGAACTCAGCCTCGATGCGGATCGGATCGGTGGTCTCCGACAGCACCTGCTCGAAGAAGTCGATGTAGCTGGGATGGTGGACAGGGTGGAATTCCCATGGTGTGGGGTGACTCATGATGAGCACACCGCCTTCGCGCACCGGCGGCTTCCCGCGGTAGAGGTTGAAGAAGTACCCGAGACCCAAGCACGCCACCAAGATCGGATTCAGGATCGAGTTGACGTTGTAGGGGCTGATGTAGGGAAGCCCCATGGTCATGATGTCGGTCTGTCCCTCGACCGGAACAAGATGCTGTTTGTAGACGTTCGCAGTAGTGAGTTCGTGCACTGCCTCGACCTCGCCGGCTTGCACTGATGTCATAGCGTGCGGTGCCTGCCAGTTCTGGAAGATCTGTCGGCGGGTGCGTTGCGGCATGAGATCAAGAGCGGTCTTCATGCCGGCCATCGAGATGCGATCCGAGAGACTCCATTCCCATTCGCGCTTCTGCAGCACGCTCATCGGGCCTTCGGTGCCGAACACGTTGTTGTTCATCGTGGTCTCGATCTGGAAGACCTTGACCCCGGAGTCCTTGAGCACCTTGCCCATGCGCCAGTTGGCCGAATGCAGCTCGGACGCATGGCGATCCATGAAAGAACGGGAGTGCTGCATCGTGCGCACATTGTGGTGATGACGCAGGGAGCGGTAGCTGGCGAGACCGGTGGCGGTGGACTTCCAGCCGCCATCCATGGAGACGAGATTGATGTTGACGTAGATGATGAGATCGCTCTCCGCAGCCCGCTTGTTGATCTCGACCTCCTCGCCCTTCTCGGTGGTGCCGATGAACAGGAGGTTGTCGGGGTCCTCTGCGTCATGGTTGAGCAGCAGACCCTGGGGTGCGAACGCGTCGTACACACGGTCGCCGACGGCGTGACGAAGCTCCGCTTCGGTCATACGTCGGTGCAGCGCGAGAGCGGCGATGAGCATGACATCGTCGACACCTGCCGCCGCGGCTAGTTCGAGCACGGCCTCGATGACGCGCTGACGGATGTCGGGTCGCTTCATCGGGGGAAGTGGGAGTGAGATGTCGTCGAACGCGATGGTGAGTTTCATGCCCGGCTTGAGCAGTGCCGTGAGCGGTTCGCTGTCACCGATCGGGTTTACCAACGCGTGGCGGATGGCGGCGTCGGGGTTCTTGAGCGGCTCGATGGGTTCGGCCGGATAGATGACGCGGCTGCGGCCGGCGGGGAGCCGTTCGAGTCGGAATCCCTCGCCGTGGTGGAAGAGGATCGGGGGTGTCGAGCGATCGACGTCGAGTACGAACCCTGGTCTAGGCACGGTTACGTTCCTTTTCGTTGCGGAGATCGAAGGCGATGCGAACTGCGCCGCGGGCGCCAGCGGCCGCAGCATGGGAGATTGCGGTCTCGAACTGCGAGAGGGGATACGTGGCGCTGACAAGGCGACCGAGATCGGCTGCCTCGACAAGCTCGAAAGCAAGGTCGAATGTGCGGTGACGCTGGCCGGTGGGAAGGGTCTCGGTGCCATAGGCGTAGGCGCCGGCGAGTGTGATCTCCCGCTGCCAGAGTCCGGTGAGGTCGACCGAGACCTGACCGGGCATGCCGACCATCGTGATGCGGCCCTTGGGGCGCACGACGCCGAGAGCCTCGGTGAGGCTTTCCTCGCTGCCCACGCAGTCGATGACATGGTCGGCACCACCGGTGAGCCGGATGATGTCGCCATCGCCGAGTGCGAGAGAGCCGCTGGCCCGACGAACGGCGCGGGTGAGTTCATGCGGGAGCACCACGGAATCCGCGCCGAGTTCGAGAGCGAGGCGATGTTGGGTTGGGTGCTTGGCGACCGCCATGATCGTGCAGGGCCGCCCGAAGCGCCGGAGTGCGGCGATGGTGAGCAGGCCGAGCGCACCCGAACCGAGCACCACCACGAGGTCGCCCTCGGCAACATCGGCGGCCAGTGCACCATGCACGGCGCATGCGGTGGGTTCCACCATGACGGCGGCTTCGTCGCTGAAGGTCTCGGGTACAGCGTGCAACTGGCTGACATGGGCGATCATCCGGGTGGACCAGCCTCCACCGGTGTCGCAGCAGAAGCCGCTCTGCAGGCCCGGCTCGATGGCACCGAAGGCAATGCGTTCGCAGTTGCCGAGGTCGCCACGGGCACAGGCCGTACACACGGGATCGATGCCACGAGTGACGCAACCGAGCACGGGTTCGATGACAACGCGACCTGCACCGAGGTGACCAATGGGCGTTGCTAGATCGGCGACGACCTCGTGCCCGGGCACGAAGGGGAACGACACGATCGGTTCGAAATAGCGCGAACTACGGGCATCGATGGCGGCGAGATCGGAGCCGCAGATACCGGCGAGTCGGGGGAGCACCTCGACCCAGTCATCGCCGGGAAGCTGGGGCGGATCGATATCGCGCAGGCGTAATGGGCCGACCTTGGCACCGCCGCCCGGGTTCAGGCGGCTGGCCAGGTTGGCCGCTGCAAAACGAGCGATGCTGCGTTCGAAACGAAGCGCCTTCATGCCCGACCTCCAGGAACGAGCGGATTGGCGAGACCACCGGTACGCCCGCGTCGAGGACCGATCGGGATGAGCGTTCGGGGCGCACCCGGGGACTTGGCCCATTGCTCGACGAGCCAACCGCGTTTGCGGGCGAGTGTGGCGAGGCGGGTTTCGGGGTTCACGGCTACGGGGAATCCGACAGCTT
>Ga0209084_1001005_pt1 | contig 24940 bp, 23 predicted proteins | sample C_130820_MF_Meta_FD_187309 | JGI IMG/M metagenome (GOLD analysis project Ga0209084, IMG submission 187309) | Freshwater microbial communities from Lake Croche, Canada to study carbon cycling - C_130820_MF_MetaG (SPAdes) (version 2) | ecosystem: Environmental > Aquatic > Freshwater > Lake...
GCGCATCCTCCACCTTTTGGAAGTGTGGCAACAAATCATCCGGCTGCACGGTTTCACCATGGATACGGCAACGTTCTTGGAAATGCACCAAATGGGGCGAGGTGTAAACCCCCGTGCGATAACCCGCCTGCAACAAACAAGCTTCCAACATGGCGCAAGTAGACCCTTTGCCGTTGGTGCCCGCTACCGTTATCACACAGGCCTCGAAGAGCAAACCCAGTCGCTTGACCACTTCTTGCACCCGGTCCAGACCCATGTCAATCGTATGGGGGTGCAAGCGCTCGCAGTGCGCGAGCCAACTATCGATTGAATTCATAGATGAATTGTCACCCACGTCAACCCATTCCCGTTTGTAAGCGTTGATCACTAGCGTCTTACATACAAAGATTACACTCTATGTAATCAGTCAATTCCAAGGATTTCCTATGACTAACTATTCAACCCCCAAGCTTTTAAGCCTCACTGCACTTGTGCTGGTTTGCCAAATTGGCGGCGTGCAAGCACAAGAAGTGGGCAAAGTAATCTCATCTACCCCAGTTATTCAGCAAGTAGCCGTTCCGCGCCAAGTCTGCACCACCGAGCAAGTCGTTGTGCAAGGACAAAAGTCTGGCGCTGGTGCAGCCATGGGCGCTATCGCTGGTGGTGCCGTGGGTAACAGCATGGGGCAAGGTTCAGGTCGCGCGGCGGCCACCATGCTCGGCTTATTTGGTGGCGCGATTTTGGGTGACAAGATTGAAGGCCCCACCAACCCAGAAGTGCGCCAAGTCCAAAACTGCAGCCAGCAAACCGTCTACGAAAACCGCACCATGGCTTACAACGTGGTGTACGAATTCGCTGGCAAACAATACACCGTGCAAATGCCATCAGACCCAGGTCCTACTGTGCGTTTGCAAATCACGCCCGTGGCAAATCCTCCAGCGACCACATTCAACGTGCCGCCACCTGGCTCTGCTCCACGTTTCTAATTCCTGCTGCTAATTTCAGTTTTTCACTTCCGCTTTTGTAGCTTTTGATTCGGTTTTCAAAAACCGCCTTGTTTTATGCCTACCCAAACCATCGATGGTGTGTCCATCCACACCCAAGCCAATGTTTTCTTTGATGGCAAATGCATCAGCCACGCGATCACCACGGCCAAAGGCACCAAGCTATCAGTTGGCGTCATCTTGCCTGCCACATTGACTTTCAACACAGGCGCTCCAGAAGTGATGGAATGCGTTGCAGGTTCATGCGAATACAAGCTCGATGGCAGCAACGACTGGGTAATCTCCAGCGCTGGCGAAAAATTTAGCGTGCCAGGCAACTCCAAGTTTGATATTCGCGTCACTGCGCCTTATCACTATATTTGTCACTTCGGCTAAGCCACGTTAGTTCGGAGTCTCCATGAGCACCATATTGCAACACCTGCCCAAAGGTGAAAAAGTCGGCATCGCTTTCTCTGGTGGCTTGGACACCAGCGCTGCTTTGCTGTGGATGAAGCAAAAGGGCGCCATGCCCTATGCTTATACCGCCAATCTAGGGCAACCAGACGAAGCCGATTACAACGAAATCCCACGCAAAGCCATGGAATACGGGGCAGCCAAAGCGCGCCTGATCGACTGCCGCACCCAACTCGCACACGAAGGCATTGCAGCTATCCAATGTGGCGCTTTCCATATCCGTACAGGCGGCATTGCTTACTTCAACACCACGCCATTAGGACGTGCCGTCACTGGCACCATGCTCGTCTCGGCCATGAAAGAAGACGACGTCCATATTTGGGGCGATGGTTCAACATACAAAGGCAACGACATTGAGCGTTTCTATCGCTACGGCCTGTTAACCAACCCAAGCCTACGCATCTACAAACCCTGGCTCGACCAGTTGTTCATCGACGAGTTAGGCGGGCGCGCCGAAATGAGCGCCTTCATGACTGCGAATGGTTTTGGCTACAAGATGAGCGCGGAAAAAGCGTATTCCACTGACAGCAATATGCTCGGTGCGACGCATGAAGCCAAAGATTTAGAACACTTGAACAGTGGCATTCAAATCGTCAACCCCATCATGGGCGTTCCTTTTTGGCGGGAAGACTGCGTGGTCAAAGCAGAGACTGTCAGCGTGCGTTTTGAAGAAGGCCAACCCTTAGCTTTGAACGGCGTTACCTTTACCGACCCAGTCGCCTTGTTCCTGAAAGCCAATGAAATTGGCGGCCGTCATGGCCTAGGCATGAGCGATCAAATCGAAAACCGCATCATTGAAGCCAAGAGCCGTGGAATTTACGAAGCCCCCGGTATGGCTCTGCTGCACATTGCCTATGAACGCTTGGTCTCTGGCATTCACAACGAAGACACGATTGAGCAATACCGCATCAACGGTTTGCGTTTAGGCCGATTGCTCTACCAAGGTCGCTGGTTTGACCCTCAGTCCATCATGTTGCGTGAAACCGCCCAACGTTGGGTGGCGCGTGCCGTCACGGGTGAAGTCACGCTTGAGTTGCGTCGCGGTAATGACTTCTCCATCTTGAATACAGAGAGTCCTAATCTGACTTATGCGCCTGAGCGTTTGAGTATGGAAAAAGTGGAAGACGCTCCTTTCACTCCGCTCGACCGTATTGGGCAATTGACTATGCGCAATTTGGACATCACTGATACACGCGCCAAGCTGGGTATTTACGCGCAGTCTGGGTTGCTGTCTTTGGGTGAAGGGGCTGAGATGATTAAGCTTGAGGGTGGCACTAAGTAGCTTTTTGTTCGGTTTGCCATTTAGTTTTTAATTCGGGATGGTTGGCGATGCAAATGCTTGGTGGCATGCACTGCGCCGCTCATGTCCTCCGGCTTCGGCCAAGCCGAAGCCTCCCCCTTTACTTCGCTCTGCAGCACATACCACCAAGCATTTGCGCGAAATTAGTTTGAACTCCACCTCGCTTGCCGGCGTCAGCTCGGCGGCGCATGATGCGTAGCGAAGTAAAGGGGGAGGATTTGGCCTTCGGCCAAATCCGGAGGACATGAGCGGAGCATCGTGTGCCGTCGGGCTGACGCCACGCTACAAAAGCCAGCAACTAAACCACAACAGGCTCAGGCTCCAACAAAATCCCAAACCGCTCATACACGCTAGTCTGAATCGCCTTGGCAAGCGTCATCACCTCGCCCCCAGTGCACGGATTCTCGCGCCCGCCTTTATTCACCAAGACCAACGCCTGCTTTTCATATACAGCGGCATTGCCGACAGACTTACCTTTCCAACCACAGGCATCGATCAACCAACCAGCAGCTAGTTTGATGCGGCCATCGTCGAGTAGGTAGTGCACCACCTTGGGATCTCTGGCAATGATGTCAGCGCATTGCTCAGGGGTGACGGTTGGATTTTTGAAAAAACTGCCGGCGTTTCCAATGACTGCTGGGTCGGGCAATTTGGAACGTCGAATAGCGCAGACCCATTCAAAAATTTGCAGAGCTGTAGGTTGGCGTATACCCGTCTCAGCCATCTTTTTTTCTAGGTCTAGATAACCGAGCACCGGTTTCCAAGACTTGGCAAGACGAAACCGAACGCGGGTAATCAATGCGCGTCCCGCTAAGCCCATGCTGCGCGAAGCGCCAACAGTTTGTCCTGGTCCGTGTTTGAAAATCGAGTCACGGTAACCAAAAGCGCATTGCGCAGCATCTAGAGTGAAGGTATTTCCAGTCGCGAGGTCGATCGCATCTAGAGCGTCGAAGCGGTCTTGCAATTCAACGCCGTAAGCACCGATGTTTTGTACGGGTGATGCGCCCACACTTCCGGGAATCAGCGCCATGTTCTCTAAGCCCGGCCAGCTGTTATCTAATGTCCATTGCACAAAGTCATGCCAATCTTCACCAGCCGCGGCTTCAACAATCCAGGCTTTTTCGAACTCCTCCACCAATCGCATACCTTTGAGCTCAACCTTGAGAACAAGCGCTTTAAGATCCCCCGTCAGCACAATATTGCTGCCGCCACCAAGCACAAATTTCTGGGTATCGCGCAATTGCGGGTCTGCTAAGAGGGCATGAATATCAAACTCTGACCGAACACGCACCAATTGCAAAGCCTTGGCAGATATGCCAAAAGTGTTATGCGCTTGCAGGGGGACGTTTCGCTCAACTAACATAGCGAGATTGTCTCACCCTGATTTTGAAAGACTAACCCCATGCCTTCTTTTGACACCGTCTGCGAACCTAATCTGCCCGAAGTTAAAAACGCCGTAGAAAACACTGCCAAAGAAATTGCGACCCGTTTCGACTTCAAAGGCACGTCGGCAGGCGTTGAACTTAAGGACAAAGAAATCACCTTGTTCGGCGACGCTGACTTCCAGCTCACCCAAGTGGAGGATGTTTTGCGTAACAAATTGACCAAGCGCGAAGTCGATATTCGCTTTCTTGATAAAGGCGACGTCCAGAAGATCGGCGGCGACAAGGTCAAGCAAGTGATCAAAGTACGCAATGGCATTGAGACCGAAGTCTCTAAAAAAATCCAACGTCTGATCAAGGACAGCAAGATCAAAGTGCAAGCCGCTATTCAAGGCGATGCGGTTCGGGTCAGCGGGGCTAAACGCGATGACTTGCAGGCTGCTATGGCGTTGATTCGCAAAGAGATGACCGATTTGCCTTTGTCGTTTAACAACTTTCGTGATTAGTCTCTGCGCTGCTCTGCACTGATAGTGGTTGGCGATGCAAATGCTGGGTGGCATGCACTGCGCCGCTCATGTCCTCCGGCTTCGGCTCTGCCGAAGCCTCCCCCTTTACTTCGCTCTGCAGCACATACCACCCAGCATTTGCGCGAAATTTGTTTGAGCGCCACTTAGTTGAACGCCCCTTCATTCGCTGGCGTCAGCCCGGCGGCGCACGATGCGTAGCGAAGTAAAGGGGGAGGATTTGGCCTTCGGCCAAATCCGGAGGACATGAGCGGAGCATCGTGTGCCGTCGGGCTGACGCCACGCTACAAAAGCCACAAAAGTCAAAAAAACTAAGTCTGCGACTTCTTCTCACCAATCTTGCTCTCTTGCCCCAATACCAAGCGAGTGATGTTGTCCTGATGACGCATAAGTAGCAATCCACTGATAGCAATCAATGCCATAAGTTGTGGCTCACCAGTAGTCCAAGCCACTTGGTTGCCAAAGAGGTAATACAAAGGAGCAAACAACGAAGCAGCGATGGCAGCCAACGAGGAATAACGGAAAAAATAGGCCACGATGCCCCATGTAGCCATGGTCGCTAACCCAAGTATGGGTTCAAGTCCAAAAATAACGCCGGCCGCAGTTGCCACACCTTTACCGCCTTTGAAACCAAAAAATATTGGCCATAAGTGCCCGATAAACGCTGAAACCGCCACCACCGCCACCACCCGCTCATCCCAGCCAAATGAGGATCCAAAAATTTTGACGAACAGCACTGGAAAATAGCCTTTTAGCGCATCCAAAGCCAAGGTATACATCGCAGCTTGCCGATTGCCCGAACGCAGCACATTGGTCGCGCCTGGGTTTTGGCTGCCATAGGTCCGCGGGTCTTCGAGTCCCATGACGCGACTGACGATCACAGCAAAAGACAAGGAGCCCACGAGGTAGGCTCCGAAAACCAAGAGCAATAAAGAGTTTGAGTCAGTCATGTCTGGCAATCGAGATTTGCGTTTTTAGTTCGTTCAGCAAAAACGTAATTCACAACGCTGGATCACGCATTTCCCAACGGATAGCGTCTATAGCCGCCAAAACTTCAGGTGACAAAGTCTTGCCCCACACATCCAAATCGGTATCGAGTTGCGCGACCGACGTCACACCAATGATGGTGCTTGCGACTTGCCACTTGGTGTAACAAAACGCCAAAGCCATTTCGGTGGGCGTCATGCCGTTTTCGCGCGCCAATGCGTTGTAGCGACGCGCCGCTACCAAGGCCTCTGGTCGACCCCAGCGCTGCTTTTGAACCGACTCGTAAATCGACAGACGACCACCGTCTTTTCCTTTTGGGGCATTGGGGCCCGTTACGCCACCTGCGTCGTATTTACCAGTCAGCAAACCAAAGGCCAGTGGCGAGTAAGCCAACAACGAAACATTCAACCGGTGGCAGGTTTCATCTAAGGCGTTTTCAAAAGTACGGTTGACCAAGCAGTAAGGGTTTTGAATGGTGTGCACACGGGGCAAGCCATGTTGATCCGCTAAGCGGATAAATTCGTGAACGCCGTAAGGGGTTTCATTCGACAAACCAATATGGCGAACTTTTCCAGCTTTCACCAACTTAGACAACGCTTCCAACTGCTCGTGGATGGTTGTAGCGCTATTGTCTTTGGCTGGGTCGAAATAAACGATGCCAAAAGCCGGCACATGACGCTCGGGCCAGTGGATTTGGTAGAGGTCGATCACATCGGTTTTAAGACGTTTGAGACTGGCATCGCAGGAATTCAAAATGTCTTGCGCGGTCATGCCTAAGCCTTCGCGAACCCACGCCATACCTCGGGATGGGCCGGCCACCTTGGTGGCCAGCACGAGTTTTTGTCGAACACCTGGGTGCTTGGTAAACCAGTTTCCCAAAATCGTCTCAGTTGCACCAAAAGTTTCAGCCTTGGCTGGGACTGAATACATTTCTGACGTATCCAAGAAGTTCACACCACGTTCTAAAGACCGATCAAGGATCGCATGCGAATCGGCTTCGCTGACCTGCTCGCCAAAAGTCATTGTTCCCAAACAAATCGGGGTGACGCGCAAATCACTGCTGCCCAGTGAGACCAAGGGGAAAGACATTTCTAGAACTCCAAGAATCGGTTTTTCAAAGCGGGTAAGTCTAATGCCTAGCCTTCAAAGCGGCTCTTTCCTCTTCTTGCAGGCGTAAAACCCGCCTTTGCACCTTACCCGTCGTGGTCATGGGCAACTCAGCGATGAATTCGATCTCTTTGGGGTACTCATACGGCGCCAGCTTGCCGCGCACGTGAGTTTGCAGGTCTGCGATCAAAGCTTCACTGGCTTGAAAACCAGCCGCCAACACCACATAGGCTTTGACCAAAGCGCCCCGTTCGGGGTCAGGCTTTGGCACCACGGCCGCATTGGCAACGGCGGGGTGTTTGACCAAACAGTTTTCTACTTCACTCGGACCAATGCGGTACCCAGCTGCTTTGAACACATCGTCAGCGCGGCCTTGGTACCAGAGATATCCGTCCGCATCGCGCACGGCCAAATCGCCGGTGCGGCACCAGTCACCCGTGAACTTGGACTGCGTGGAACGCGGATTTTTCCAATAGCCCAAAAAGAAAATGGGGTCTGGCTCGCCGTCTTGGTTGAATCGATGCAAAGCCACATCCCCTGGCACACCATCGGGACACTCGTTGCCGTCCTCGTCGATCACCGCTACACGGTGGCCTGGGTAGCCCTTGCCCATGCTGCCAGGCTTGGCGGGCCAACCGGCGTTGTGTCGATGCGCGACAGGGGTTTGTCCACCGCCACTCGCCCATTCCATCGCGCAATTGCCCACGATGTAATTGATTTCGGTTTGGCCAAACATCTCGTTGACCGTCACACCCAATTGCTTTTGGCAATAAGCAAACACGGCATCGCCCACTGCTTCGCCCGCACTCATCATGGCCTGGAGTTGAAGCTTGAATTGGCTGCGCGGCCTGGGGTAGGCCTTCATCATGGCCTTGAGTGCAGTGGGAAATAAGAATGAGTGCGTAACGGCGTGGGCCTCCATCAAACCAAAAGCCAACTCAGGGCTGAAGCGTCCGTTGTAAGCCACGATGGGTCGGCCAAAGTACAGCGTGGGAAGTAATGCGTCCATCAAGCCACCAGTCCAAGCCCAATCGGCTGGAGACCAGAAAACGCTAGGAAACTTACCGGTCGGCAACTGTTGCGAATTGACCTTATCGGTTGGCGAAAAACCAAACCAGTTTTGGCTACACACGAAACCCGTCAAGTTACCAATCAAAGCCCGATGCGGAATTAGCGCGCCCTTAGGAGGGCCAGTGGTTCCGCTGGTGTAAATCAAGACTGCAGCATCGTCCGCTTGGGTGATGACGGGAATAAAACTGTTTTTTGATTTCTTATTGCTAGCGTCACTCGCAGACGCTTTAACTTCATGCGCAACATGACGCCCACCGGTATTTTGGATTTGCAACGCATCTAACCGAACCACCTCACGCAAAGCGAGGCACTCCCCTTTTACCTTCAACACCTGTTCAAGCGAAGCCCCGTCCACCAAAGCCACCACCGCCTCGCTGTCATTCAGCCGGTAAGACAAAGCATCTGGACCAAACAGCAACGACAAAGGCATCGCCACCGCACCCATTTGCATCACTGCGATATAGGCCACCGCTGTCTCAAAGCGTTGTGGCAAAACAATCGCTACACGGTCGCCCTTTTGCACCTTCATCGCTTGTAAGCGCAAACTCAAATCGTCTGCTGCCTGCTGTAACTGCGCAAAGCTGTAGGCGCGATGCGCACCCCCCGTGTGGTGTTCGATGATCGCAGTGCGTTGGGCTGCATCCGTTTGCGCCGCCCATCGCTGGCTACAAACTTGGGCCATATTGAAATTTACTGGTACCGACCAACCAAAGCTGTGCTGCATAGCAGCATAAAAATCGCCCGTCGCGCGGGCGTTGTCGTGTGTATGACGCGAAGACATTTCTAGGGTCCTTATGATTCAAACAATGTACCCAATTCAAAAAGAAGCGCGTAGCGAGTTTGTACCGATACGCCAACTCAACTACCACGTGCGCCAATGGGGCACGCCAGACGACAACACCCCACCCTTGGTCATGGTCCATGGCTGGATGGATGTCTCTGCTTCGTTTCAGTTTGTCGTCGACGCGTTAACCCAAGATCGCTGGATCATCGCGCCCGACTGGCGTGGTTTTGGGCTGACCGAAACGCCCAACCAAGACAACTACTGGTTTCCAGACTACCTCGCCGACCTAGACTTCTTGCTAGACCACTATGTCGGCGACCGCAGCATCCACTTGCTTGGCCACAGCATGGGTGGACATGTCGCTACTTTATACGCGGGTGTGCGCCCCGAGCGCATCGCCAAATTGATCAACCTTGAGGGCTTTGGCATGGCCGCTACCCGCCCGTCCCAAGCCGCAGGGCGCTATGCCAAATGGATAGACGAACTCAAAACCATGCACAAAGGCGCGCTAGACCTCAAACCCTACGCCAACCTAGAGGGTGTAGCCAGGCGTCTTATGAAAACCAATCCACGCCTCAGTAGTGACAAAGCCCATTGGTTAGCTAGCCATTGGGCGCAACCCAATGCACAAGGAGAATGGCGAATCTTGGGGCATGCCGCCCACAAAATCATCAACGCCCAATTGTTCAAAGTTGACGAAGTGCTGGGCATTTACGAGCGCATCACCGCCCCCACCCTATTCGCCATGGCCGATACCGACAGCCTGACGCAGTGGTGGAAAGACAAATACACCTTGGACGAATTCAAACAGCGCATCGCCTCGGTGCCTGACCTACGGCACGCAGTCATCGAAGACGCGGGCCATATGCTGCACCATGACCAACCCGAAAAATTGGCCTGCCTTATCGAAGAATTCCTAGCCTAAATTGCTCTGCTTGCGCGCGTGAGAAAATCACGGGTTGTACCCGTCACGTAAAGAAGAAGCACCATGGAAGCAGAACGCACCAACCTCATTGGCACCACTTTGGCCGACCTCACAGTTCGTACCGTCGAACTTCGGGGGTATCTTTGACTTCGATGCCAAATCTGAGCGTTTAAGAACTGTCAACGCCTCGCTAGAAGACCCCAAAGTCTGGGACGACCCCAAAAAAGCCCAAGAGCTTGGGCGTGAGAAAAAAATGCTGGATGGTGTCGTCGTTACCATCACCCACCTAACGCAATCGCTTGCTGATAACACCGAACTCTTCGAAATGAGTAAGGCTGATGGCGACGACGACGGTCTTGTCACCATTGAGGCCGACACACAGTCTCTGGTCAAAACCATCGAAGACCTCGAATTTCGCCGCATGTTCAGCCAAGAGGCGGACCCCTGTAACGCCTTCCTCGACATCCAAGCCGGCGCCGGTGGCACCGAAGCTTGCGACTGGGCCAGTATGTTGCTGCGCCAATATTTGAAATACGCCGAACGCAAAGGTTTCAAAACTACAGTCGAAGACGAATCGGCCGGTGACGTGGCGGGCATCAAAGGCGCGACCATCAAAATCGAAGGCGAGTACGCTTTCGGCCTGTTGCGCACCGAAACCGGCGTTCACCGCTTGGTGCGCAAATCTCCGTTCGACAGTTCAGGCGGACGTCACACCAGTTTTGCCAGCGTCTTTGTCTATCCGGAGATCGATGATTCGATTCAGATTGACATCAACCCTGCCGATGTCCGCACCGACACTTTCCGAGCCAGCGGTGCGGGTGGTCAACACATCAACAAAACCGACTCTGCCGTGCGTCTGACGCATATCCCTACGGGCATCGTCGTGCAGTGCCAAGACGGACGCAGCCAACACAGCAACAAAGACGTAGCTTGGAAGCGCCTGCGCTCGCGTTTGTACGACTTTGAGATGCGAAAACGCCAAGAGGCCCAACAAAAACTCGAAGACACCAAGACTGACGTGGGTTGGGGCCATCAGATTCGCAGCTATGTGTTGGACAACAGCCGCATCAAAGATTTGCGTACCAACGTTGAAATATCGAACACCCAAAAAGTTTTGGATGGCGATTTAGACGCCTTCATTGAAGCCTCTCTGAAACAAGGTGTGTAGACATTCAAGTCTGCACCATATTGACCACACTTAGGAAACACACCCATGTACCGTGAAGGCACTGCCCCATTGATCCAACGCGCTGACTACACCGCACCCGCGTTTTGGATAGACAGCGTCGATTTAACGTTTGACCTAGACCCCGCAAAAACCCGCGTGCTGAACAAAATGGTGTTGCGTCGCAATGCAGATGTTCCCGCGCAAGCTTTGCGCTTGGACGGGGATGGTCTCAACCTCTCGCGCGTCTTGGTCAACGGCCAAGGCACCTCGTTCAAGATGGATGGTGACAAACTGGCGCTTGAAAACTTGCCTGAAGGCGATTCACCGATTAACTTAGAAATCTTCACCACCTGCTTCCCCATCAAAAATACTGCGTTGACCGGTTTGTATGTGAGCAATGACTCCTTCTTCACCCAATGTGAAGCAGAAGGCTTTCGACGCATCACCTACTTTCTAGACCGTCCTGATGTCATGTCAAGTTACAGCGTCACGCTGCGGGCAGACAAAAAGGCTTACCCAGTTCTTTTGAGCAACGGCAACTTGGTCGAAACTGGCGATTTAGAAGAAGGTCGCCATTTCGCCCGTTGGCTTGACCCACACAAAAAGCCTTGTTACCTCTTTGCTTTGGTCGCTGGCCAGTTGGTGTGCCGCGAGCAACGTATCAAAGCCCCTTCTGGCAAAGAACATCTGTTGCAGGTCTATGTCCGCCCAGGCGATCTCAACAAAACCGAACACGCTATGAATTCGCTAATGGCCAGCGTGGCATGGGACGAGCACCGTTTTGGTTTGAGCTTAGACCTAGAGCGTTTCATGATCGTGGCGACCAGCGACTTCAATATGGGCGCGATGGAAAACAAGGGCTTGAATATTTTCAATACCAAGTTTGTACTCGCCAATTCGTCTACCGCAACCGATACCGATTACGCAAATATCGAGAGCGTTGTCGGCCATGAATATTTCCATAACTGGACAGGTAACCGCATCACCTGCCGTGACTGGTTTCAACTCTCGCTCAAAGAAGGCTTGACCGTTTTTCGAGACCAAGAGTTCAGCCAAGATCTTGCAGCGCAAGCGCTTAAAGATAACCCTATCGCAGCGGCTTCTGCCAAAGCTGTGAAACGCATTGAGGACGTACGCCTGTTGCGCACCGTGCAATTTGCGGAAGACGCAGGTCCTATGTCGCATCCGGTGCGGCCTGACAGCTATGTAGAAATCAATAACTTCTACACCGTCACGATTTATGAAAAAGGCGCCGAAGTGGTGCGCATGATGCAAACGCTCACCAGCAGAGAAGGTTTTGCCAAAGGCATGGCGCTCTACTTTGAACGCCATGATGGCCAAGCTGTCACATGCGATGACTTCGCACAATGCATTGCCGACGCTAACCCAGGCTCTGCGCTTGGCCAACACCTTGACCCATTCAAACGTTGGTATTCCCAAGCGGGCACGCCACGCGTCAAAGCCTCTGGGGTTTTCGATCCTGCAAACAAACGTTACTCTCTCACTCTGAGCCAAAGTTGCGCAGCGAGTGTGGATCAAAATACCAAAGAGCCATTTGTAGTTCCTGTGTCTTTTGGACTATTAGCTGCTGACGGTAGAGAGATCTTGCCAACGCAATTGCTGGTGCTTACACAAACCTCGCAAAGTTTTGACTTTGATGCACTAGACATCCGCGATGGTCTAGCACCAGTACCCTCCTTGTTGCGCGAATTCAGCGCGCCTGTGGTGCTGGATTTAGAAGTCACACCAGATCAACGCTTGGTTCAACTCGCGCAAGACACTGATCCTTTTAATCAATGGGAAGCTGCACAACAACTTTGCTTGCAATCTGCGCTGGAAGCCATCGCTTCTGATGTCATCCCCAATGTGGTGTTAAGCCCAGAATTATTAAAGGCCTTGTCGCTCGTTCTCAAACACCCCACCTTGGATCCAGCGTTCAAAGACTTGGTGCTGACTTTACCCTCCGAGTCTTATATTGCAGAACAACTCAGCGTGGTCGATCCGCAACGCGTGCATGCAGTCCGCGAAGCCATGCGATTGCAATTGGCAACCGCTTTGCATGCCGATTGGGTATGGGCGTTCGATGCGCATCGTGACAACGGAATTTACGCACCTGATCCCGTTTCTAGTGGGCGTCGCGCTTTGAGTGGATTAGCGCTCACGATGTTGTGCTTGCATGGAGTCCATGCAAAAGATAACAGCTGGCCGCACAGAACACTTTTGCACTTCACCAAGGCCAGCAATATGACGGATCGTTTCAATGCACTGAGTGCGTTGGTGCAATCGGGTCACCCCTTGTCTTCAGAAGCATTGGCTATTTTTTACAAAATATTCTCTAACGAAGCCTTGGTCATCGACAAGTGGTTTGCTTTACAAGCGGGTGCTAGTGACCGCGGCGGAAATATCTTGCCCAACGTGCGTCAGTTGTTACAACACCCAGATTTCTCTATGAAGAACCCCAATCGCGCACGCAGCCTTGTGTTTAGTTATTGCAGCGCTAACCCAGGCGCTTTCCACCGTAGCGATGCGGCTGGTTATGTGTTTTGGAGTGACCGTGTTTTAGAAATGGACGCCATGAATCCACAAGTCGCTGCGCGTTTAGCACGTGCGCTGGATCGTTGGAGCCATTTGGCAGAGCCTTATCGCTCAGCTGCCAAAGTAGCGATTGAACGTGTGGCTGCAAAACCTGATTTAAGCAACGATGTGCGCGAGGTTGTCTCTCGCGCCCTTTCTCAATAAGACACGAAGGAAGCACGATGAGTATTTCTCTCACCCGCTATTTGGTCGAAGAGCAACGCGCCAAAGGCCGCATTCCCTCTGAACTACGTTTGTTGCTTGAAGTGGTAGCTCGCGCTTGCAAAAGCATTAGCCATGCCGTCAACAAAGGTGCATTGGGCAGTGAGCTTGGCGATGTTATGGGCTCAGCTGGAAGCGAAAACGTACAAGGTGAGGTCCAAAAGAAACTCGACATCATTGCCAACAATGTATTGATTGAAGCCAATGAATGGGGCGGTCACTTGGCCGCTATGGCATCTGAAGAGATGGACAGTATCCACGTGGTGCCGAATCGTTATCCGCAAGGCGAATACCTGTTGATGTTTGATCCACTCGATGGATCTAGCAACATTGAAGTCAATGTGAGCATCGGCACCATCTTCAGCGTATTGAAAAAGGTGAGTAATAACACTGCAGTGACCGAGCAAGACTTTTTACAACCTGGCACCCAACAAGTAGCTGCTGGCTATTGCGTGTATGGGCCGCAAACCACACTGGTCTTAACAGTGGGAGATGGCGTTGCCATGTTCACATTGGACCGAGAACAAGGTTCTTTTGTGTTGACACAAGAAAACGTGAAGATCCCAGAAGACACAAAAGAATTCGCCATCAACATGAGCAATATGCGGCATTGGGATGCGCCTGTAAAACGTTATATTGACGAATGCTTGGCAGGAAAAGAAGGCCCGCGCGGCAAAGACTTCAATATGCGTTGGATTGCTTCTATGGTGGCCGACGTCCATCGCATCTTGACCCGCGGCGGAATTTTCATGTACCCGTGGGACAAACGCGAACCTGAAAAACCTGGGAAATTACGTTTGATGTATGAAGCCAATCCTATGAGTTGGCTAATCGAGCAAGCTGGTGGCGCAGCCACCAACGGCAAGCAACGCATTTTGGAGCTTGAACCCACGCAACTACATCAGCGTGTTAGCGTGATTTTGGGATCTAAAAATGAAGTGGAGCGGGTGACTAAATATCACGTCACCCCTTAATTTTTTTAACAAACCAAAAAATGCCAGACGCACCAATGCGGTCTAGCATTTTTATTTTCTGAATTAAAAAAATTGAACCCGTTGCTCGAATTTGAGTGCAACTTGCTGACTTTTAAATTCCAAGCGCACCAATTACGACATGCTGTACTGGATGATTGACAGCCAGGAAATTAACAATAACAGGTTAATTAAGCTCCTAAAACAAATAGACATATGAAATTTATACTTAAAACGTATATACTTTATTTATATCTTGTTTATGGAGTATGACCATGTCGAAGGAAGCTGTATTCACTATGAAATTAGAAGCCCAACTACGCGATGCATTCATGGCCGAAGCAGAAGCCAGCCATCGCCCTGCCTCTCAAATCATGCGCGAACTCATGCGCGATTTTGTTCAACGCCAAAAGCAAGCAAGAGACTACGACGCATTTTTGAACAGCAAGGTTGCCCAAGCACGCGCGCAAATTGATGCAGGTAATTACGCTAGCGCTGAAGAAGTAGAGCTGCGTTTTGCTGCGCGTCGTGCACAACTGCAAGCAAAGGTTGACAGTCCACGTCCATGAAAGTAATTTGGGCATTATCAGCAGAACAAGATCGGGCAGACATCATTGAATTCATAAGTCTAGACAACCCAATTGCATCCATCATGATCGATGAACTATTTGCTGAAGTCGCAATGCGATTAGAACAACACCCACTACTCGGCAAACCTGGTCGGATATCGGGAACGCGAGAACTTATCCCACATGCAAACTATCGCCTGATTTATGAAGTGCAAGATAACCAAATAAGAATCTTGGCATTAGTTCATACAGCACGTTTGTGGCCGACTCCAAACCTCTAATGACAGTAACACCTCACACCCCGATATAGCGCTGCCACAAAGAGCGGTCAGCCTCTAGTGCATCTGAGCCGCCTTGCCACACCAACTTACCGCGCTCAATGAGGGTGTGTTGGTCTGCCAGTTGCACAAGTTTTTGTACATATTTATCTATCACCAAAATGCTTTGGCCCTCTGCGCGTAAAGCATGTAGGCAGCGCCAAATGTCTTCGCGTACTAGAGGAGCGAGTCCTTCAGTGGCTTCATCGAGTACCAGTAAATGGGGATTTGTCATCAATGCGCGGCCGATAGCCAACATTTGCTGCTCGCCACCTGAGAGTTGATTACCCATATGTCGGTGGCGTTCTTGCAACCGTGGAAATAAAGCATAAACACGCTCTAGTGTCCAAGGTGCATTAGAGTGATTACGGTTACCAGCAAACGCCATCAAGTTTTCGCGGACAGACAAGGTTGGAAAAATCATGCGCCCTTCAGGCACCAAAGCCATGCCCATGCGTGCAATGTGATCGGCGGATCTTCCATCCACACGCTCTCCACAAAATCGCACTGTTCCACCCATACCAGGCGTTAGGCCTAAGACAGCGCGTACTGTTGTAGTTTTACCCATGCCATTGCGACCCAGCAGAGTGGAGGCACCACCAGAGGCAATCGAAAAACTCACACCAAACAACACTTGGCTGGTGCCGTATCCTGCTTGCAAGTCGTTCACTTCAAGAAGCGTACTCATGGCTTAGGCATCACCCAGATAGGCATGTTGAACTGCCACATCGTTTTTGATTTTTTCAGCGCTTCCACTTGCCACAACCCGTCCAGACACCAGCACCGAAATCGTATCGGCTAGGCGAAATACGGCGTCCATATCGTGTTCGACCAACACAATCGTTGTTTTGCCGCGCAAACTTTTCAATAACTCCACCATACGTTGCGACTCATCAGGGCCCATGCCCGCCATTGGCTCATCTAACAACATCAACTTTGGTTTTGCACATAAAACTAGCCCGACTTCCAACTGACGTTGCGCTCCATGCGATAGCGCACCTGCAGCTTGCATGCGGTGATCTGAGAGACCGATGCGCTCAGCCATCGCATCAGCTTGGCTGAAGCGCGCGCGATCTCTACTTGCATTCCTCCAAAAGCCAAAGCCACTCCTCTGAGTCGCAAGAATTGCCAAAGCCAAGTTGTCTTGCACACTCAAATTCGGAAACACACTGGTGATTTGGTATGAACGAACCAAGCCTTGACGCGCACGCTGATGAAGCGGCAGTTGTGTCACGTCATGGCCATCAAACACAATCCGTCCTTCATCTGCATGCATAGCGCCGGAAATATGGTGTATCAACGTAGTTTTGCCCGCACCGTTCGGTCCAATCAATGCATGAATTTCACCTGCTTGAACCGACAAGCTGATTTGGTCCAAGGCGACCAAACCACCAAAACTTTTGGTCAGGCTATCCACATAAAGCAAAGACGCGGTCATACCGACCGCTCTTTTCGTAAATGCGTCAGCGCACTGGTCAAGCCATTAGGCAGAAGCAGAACCACCATCAACAACAGCGCACCCAAACCAAGTTGCCAATGGATAGTGAAATGGCTCAAGGTTTCTTCCAGCAATAAAAACACAATAGCACCCCAGACGCCACCATACAGATGTCCCACACCACCTAGTATCACCATCATCATCAACATACCTGACTGGCTCCATTGCATCATTGCGGGGCTTACAAATCCAGATTGGTTTGCCAACAATGCGCCAGCCAAACCGGCCAAAGCACCCGACATGACAAATGCACATAACTTGTACCTAAAAACTGCATATCCCAACGACTGCATGCGTACTTCGTTCTCGCGAATCGCTTGCAGCACATGGCCAAAGCGCGCATTCAACACACGCGCAATCAAAATCAAAACGGCGATACAGGCTACCAAGGTTACGTAATAAAAATTGGTGTCTGCAGACATATCTAAAAACCCGATGCGCGAGCGCGCTGGCAACGACATGCCATCATCACCGCCATACGCTTTGAATGACACCACTAGGTAGTACATCATTTGCGCAAAAGCCAAAGTGATCATGATGAAGTAAACACCTTGCGTTCTCAAGCTCACCGCACCAATCAAAAAAGCAAATAGGCCTGCCACCACCATCGCAGTGGGCCACGCCACCCATGCATCTACCACTCCCATCTGCGAGAGGATGGCAACGGTATAGGCGCCAACACCCAGAAAGGCGGCATGGCCAAAACTCACCATGCCACCAAATCCCAAAATGAGATTCAAACTCGTAGCCGCCAAAGCAAAAATTAATATGCGCGTTGCCAGCGCAATATAAAACGCCTCTCCAGCAGCATGGGCCAGATAAGGCAATGCCATTAAAGTCAGCAACACAAGACCCGACCAACGCCACTTCAGGTCATGGTCCAAAGATTTCAGCGCTAAGGATTTAGCCATGCGTAGGAAACAACCCACGTGGCTTAAAAAATAACACGGTCGCCATCAGCATATAAATCAATATCGAAGCCACAGCTGGACCCGTATTGGATGCAGCCTCCGGACTCAGCAAAGAGTCAAACACCATCGGAACCAAAGTACGCCCCGCTGTATCAACAAATCCAACTAGCAATGCACCTAAAAAAGCGCCACGGATAGAACCAATTCCGCCAATTACGATCACTACAAAAGCCAGAATCAAAATGTTCTCGCCCATACCTACTTGCACTGCCAACAGCGGACCCAGCATTCCACCTGCCACTGCACATAGCGCAGCACCTACACCAAACACTGCTGTGAACAATCCCTGCACATGGCTGCCCATTGCCATTGCCATTTCTCGATTTGCAGCGCCAGCGCGCACCTGCATTCCGATACGCGTGCGGGTGATGAGCACATACAAAAATAAAGCGACCAATAAACCCACGCCAATAATGAACAGGCGGTAAGCGGGATACATCAACTCAGGAAGCAACGCCACAGGCCCACTCAAAGCCTCTGGCGGATTTAAGGTAACAGGCTGTGCGCCCCATATCAAACGCACAGTTTCATTGCACATCAGCAAAATCGCAAAAGTACCCAGTACTTGCGACAGGTGATCGCGCGCATACAGTCTGCGCAAAATGCCGACTTCCAGCAAGATACCGAAAACTGCCGTGGCGACGACTCCGCCTGCCAAACCCATCCAGAAAGAACCCGTGGCAGCCGCAACCGACGCAATGCAATAGGCACCCACCATGTAAAGCGAGCCATGCGCTAGGTTAATCATGTCCATGATGCCAAACACAAGCGTGAGGCCTGCAGCCATCAAGAACAACATCAACCCAAATTGCAAGCCGTTGAGCGATTGCTCTAACAGCAAGATTCCATTCATCTGAAATACTTATAGGCTTGGCATCTTGCAACTAGCTGCATATGCGTCCGCATGACCCTTAAAAACAGTATTCAAGGTGCGGTTGGTAACACGCCCTTTACTGTCTTTGATGATGACACGCAGGTGGTAGTCTTGGATAGGAAAGTGGTTGGTGTTGAACTTGAATGGGCCACGCACAGAATCGAACTTGGCAGCTTGCAAGGCTTTCTGCACCATCGCTTTGTCTTCTAATTTCCCATTGGTGTCACGCACTGCAGACTCAATCAGTCTGGCAGCGTCATAGCCTTGCGCAGCATAGAGCGTTGGCAAACGGCCATAGGCTTTCTCGAACTCCGCTACAAATTTCTTATTGGCAGCGTTGTCCATGTCATGCCCCCATTGCGAGGTATTGAACATGCCCAACATGGGGTCTCCCACTGCTTTGATGACGTCTTCGTCTGCCGAGAATCCCGGGCCAAACAAGATCATGTCTTTAGACAAACCAGCGCCTACAAACTGCTTGATAAAGTTGATGCCTAAGCCCCCAGGCAAAAAGATATAGACCGCGTCAGGTTTAGTTGCACGCAACTTCGACAACTCTGTACCGTAATCAAGTTGGTTCAATGCGGTATAGGTTTCCGAGGCAATCTCACCTTTATAGAAACGCTTAAAACCAGTGATGGCGTCTTTGCCAGCCGGGTAATTAGGAGCGATCAAAGCAACGCGCTTAAAGCCTTTGTCATTAACCACCTTACCCACAGCCTCATGCATATTGTCGTTTTGGTATGACGCACTGAAGAAATAAGGGTTGCACTGCTCGCCCGCCAATTGCGATGGGCCGGCATTAGCACTGATGTAAAAGGTTTTGGAAAGGAAAGTAGGAGCACCAACAGCCAACATCACGTTTGAAAACACAATACCCGTCATAAAGTCTACTTTGTCACGTTTCACTAACCGGTCTGCCGTTTGTCGGCCCACATCAGGACTGGCTTGGTCATCCGCCACTATCACTTCAACATCTTTGCCACCAAATTTACCGCCAGACAGTTTCACAGCCAATTGAAACCCATCGCGTATATCGACGCCCAAACCTGCACCAGGCCCAGACAAAGTGCTGAGCAAACCCACTTTAATAGCGGCATCTGTTTGCGCTGACACCACGATTCCGAAAGCGCCCAAACACAGGGCTACACATGTTTTACTGAAGAGATGCATCTGAGATTCCCCGACAAAAGGTTTCATTCTATGATTCTTCCTCATGAAACTTTTAATTTGGCCTATACCAGCGCTACTTGCCTGGGGTTCTTCATGGCTCATTTTTGCTGGTCTAAAGCATGTAGGCGCTCCAGAATGGGTGGGTCTGACAGTCGCCACGTTTTGGGGCGGGATATTGACTTCTCTGGCCACCACCAAAATGCGCCGTATTTTGATATTGGTGGGTTTTCCCTTATCGATGTGGGCCGCCTCAGGCGCACTCACCATGCCACCGATTGGTTGGTTGCTTTTGCTAGGCTTGATTGTGGTGATTTATCCGCGCAAAGCCTGGAAAGACGCGCCGCTCTTTCCTACTCCACGCAGAGCTTTGCGCCAATTGCCTGAACACATCACCTTACTGGGTGGTGCGCGAATCTTGGATGCTGGTAGCGGGCTAGGCGACGGGCTGATTGCGTTGCGAGATGCTTATCCTCGCGCAGATTTAAATGGTGTTGAGATGAGCTGGCCATTGCGCATCATCAGCGCCATCCGTTGTTCCTTTGCCACGATTCGTCAAGGCGACATCTGGATGGTCGATTGGCGCAGTTACGACATGGTCTATATGTTCCAACGCCCCGAGAGCATGCCACGTGCTATTGAAAAAGCCGAAGCCGAGATGCGGCGCGGCGCTTGGCTGGTCAGTTTGGAATTTGAGGCAATTGGCATCGTGCCTTCTGCCATTATTTATGGCAAAGACTCGCGCCCTATTTGGGTGTACCAACTGCCTTTTCAGCGACGCGGCTGACCAACACCTTGTCAATCCGTCGTCCATCAAGGTCGATGACTTCTAGCTTCCATTCGCCACAGTCAAAGCACTCTGCTTCCACTGGCATATGGCCAGCAATGGCCATCACCAAACCGGCGACGGTGTTGTAAATACCCCGGTCTTCGTCTGGCAACTCGGAGATTTTTAAACGTGCTTTAAATTCACCGACAGGCATCAGACCATCGACCAACCAACTGCCATCAGGTCTTGGAACAGCCCACGCATCTTCTGACGAAGTAGCTTGAAGTAACTCACCAGTGATGGCCTCTAACAAATCACGTGGTGTCATCAAACCCTGCACTACACCGTATTCATCCACCACCAACACCATGCGGCCATGGGCTGTCGCGCGCTCAACGGGCCTTCTGAACTGCTCTAACAAATCTAGGCCGCTCAACGTCTCTGGAACAAAGGATACCGGTTGCGCCAAAGTTTCTACTGCAATTTGTGAGTTAGGCGGTACCCGTAAAAGTTGAGACACACTAACAGCTCCCACCACGTCATCTAACCCCTCACTACACACGGGATACCAAGAATGTGCGCCGATAGCACCTACTTCCGCTAAAGCCTGTTGCACGGAGGTTTTGGCTTCCAGCCATTCAATGTCTGAACGCGGCACCATGATAGATGTCAAGGGGCGCTCATCCAGATTAAAAACGTTTTGCACCATTTGGTGTTCGTGCGCTTCAATCACGCCTGCGTCCACTCCTTCTACCAAGCTCGCACTAATTTCTTCTTCAGTCACGGTGCGTAAACCGCGGGTATCAATCTTGAGCCATTTCAAAATTAAGCTGGTACTGCTAGATAAAAAGAACACCACAGGTTTTGCCATGGTGGCGAGCGCCAACATAAAAGGGGCGGTGAAACGCGCTACAGTTTCTGGATATAACTGTCCAATGCGCTTGGGCACCAATTCACCAAACAAAATGGTGCTCAAGGTAATTAAGGTCACGACACATGCAGTTGCCAAGCCTTCAGCAAATCTATCAGCTACACCTTGCACCATCAACCATCGTGACAAATTCAAACTGAATGCAGCCTCACCCACGATACCGTTGAGTACGCCAATCGAGGTAATACCGATTTGCACAGTTGACAAAAATTGTGTGGGTTGGGTCAGCAAACGCAAAGCCGCACGCGCACCACTATCACCCTCTGCTTCGAGTGCCACCAAAGGTGGCTTACGGCACGAAGCCAGAGCCATTTCGGACATGGCAAACACGCCATTGAGCAACGTAAGCAAGAAAATTAAAAAGATATCCATGGGTACAAGACTAACGTAATCCGTTTGAGACAATCAGAACATGGCACTTTACTTGATTGGCGACGTACAAGGTTGTGACGAGGCTTTGGCGCGTTTGCTGCAGCACATCGACTTCTCACCCAGTCGCGATACGCTTTATATGTTGGGTGACATGGTGAATCGCGGACCACATAACGCGCAAGTTTTACGAAGACTCATGGATTTTGGAAGCAGCGCACAGTGTTTACTGGGTAACCATGATCTGCATTTGTTGGCTGTATCGTTTGGCACAAGAAAACTTAATGCATCCGACACCATCCAAGATATTTTGAATGCACCTGACCGTGAGGCGCTATTGCATTGGTTGCGCCATCAGCATATGGCACTGCAAGTCGGTAATGTATTAATGGTGCACGCTGGTGTGCTCCCGCAATGGACAACAGAGAAAGCCCTATCGCTTGCGGGCGAAGTAGAGTCCATATTACGTAGCGACGCATTAGGCGACTTCATCGCGCATATGTACGGTGGTATGCCTAACCAGTGGGATGACGCTTTGACGGGGCATGACCGACTGCGCATCATCGTCAATGCGTTCACCCGTATGCGTTATTGCAATGCAGCGGGTGGTATGGATTTCTTTTACAAAAAAGCCCCAGAACACGCGCCAGATGGGCTCATGCCATGGTTTGATCTTCCCAACCGGTTGAACCAACAAACTGTAATTGCATTTGGTCACTGGTCAACACTTCAAATTCCACCACGCGCAGACGTGGTGTGTTTGGATGACGGATGTTTATGGGGAGGCTGCTTAACTGCACTAAAGCTAGATGACGTGCTTATTAAAGATGCACGACTGGCGGAGCGCTTACAAGTTAAATGCCCGCAGTCTCAAGACCCCTTGAAATAAATGGGCCTTGACTAAGCGTCTAGTTCAATCTGCAAGAAAATTTCAACCCGCAACCAGCCTATTTAAGCCGTTGTTTTAAACAGCGCCGCCACATTGCGTTTTGGCTTGATATTGGGTGATTTACGCAATGGATCTGGTGCAGCCGCTGGTTTGACAACATCAGCTGAAGGTTCTTCATAAGGCTTGTCAAAAAACGGATCTTGTTTGGCACGTGGTGAACTGGCGTAATTGCTACGCGCGCGGTTCTGAGACTCGCGAGGTGCGTCTATCGCGTCACGGGGATCGTCATTACCCCAGGCCCGACGGCCTGTGTTCATATGTCCCCGTGGCTTGTCTTCTTCAAACTCTACGGCTTCGAGTTCGATTTTGGTTTTCAACAGCTTCTCAATGTCCACCACCAAACGTTGATCACTCGCAGAAACAAAGCTGATCGACTGCCCCAGCGCACCAGCTCGGCCAGTTCGACCAATACGGTGCACATAGTCTTCGGCATTGAAGGGGATGTCAAAGTTAAACACTGCGGGAACGTCTTTGATGTCCAAACCGCGAGCTGCGACATCCGTACACACCAACAAATCCACTTGGCCTTGTTTGAAGGCTTCTAGCGCCTTGAGACGTTCATCTTGGCTCTTGTCCCCATGCAGGGCTGTAGTGCGAAGACCGTCTCGCTCAAGTGAACGTGCCAAGCGTGCACAACCCAACTTGCTATTACAAAAAACAAAAGCTTGGGTAATACCTTTGCTCTTGACCAATTGGCGCAAAGCACGGTATTTATCATCCACGCTGACGCTATAGAAATGTTGCTCAATCGTCGCAGCGGTCTCATTGGGACGGGCAACTTCAATCGTGACGGGGTTTTGCAAATAGCTACTTGCCAAACGTTTGATTTCAGGAGAAAACGTGGCAGAGAACAACAACGTCGTGCGTTGCTTAGGCAAGTGGCTCAAAATGCGTTGTAAATCTGGCAAGAAGCCGATGTCAAGCATTCGGTCTGCTTCGTCTAACACCACATACTCAACTTGGTTAAGCACCACACTCTTACCTTCAATATGGTCTAGCAATCGGCCTGGTGTGGCCACCAAAACTTCCACACCTTTTTTCAACTCAATCGTTTGTGGCTTCATGTCCATGCCACCGAACACCACTGCACTGCGCAACTGCGTATATTTCGCATAGGCCTTGACTTGCTGTGCCACTTGGTCTGCCAACTCACGCGTTGGCAATAAAACCAATGCGCGAACAGGGTGGCGCGCAGGTGAAGTAGAGCTGTTTTCGTGTTTAAGTAAACGTTGCAAAAGCGGCAGAGAGAATGCGGCAGTTTTACCGGTACCCGTTTGTGCCGCGCCCATCACGTCTTGCCCAGTTAACACCACAGGAATAGCTTGGGCTTGAATAGGCGTCATGGACTCATAGCCCATTTCAGAGACGGCACGTGCTAGCGCTGGGGCTAGCTGCAAATTAGAGAAGGAAGTAGTCATTTAGAGTGCTATTGTCGCACTCTGGGATGGTGACTCTAAAACAAGCTAGTTGTAAGGATAGATTAGGTTTTAGGGAGTGTCACGCCTACTTGACCTTGGTATTTGCCACCGCGGTCTTTGTAGCTGGTCTCACACACCTCATCACTCTCAAAAAACAGCACCTGTGCACAGCCTTCACCCGCATAAATCTTGGCGGGCAATGGCGTAGTGTTACTGAACTCAAGCGTCACATAGCCTTCCCATTCTGGTTCGAACGGTGTGACGTTGACGATGATGCCGCAGCGTGCATACGTGCTCTTGCCTAAACATACGGTCAATACATTGCGTGGAATACGAAAGTATTCGACTGTGCGCGCCAGCGCAAAACTATTAGGAGGAATGATGCAGACATCGGAATGCATATCCACAAAACTGCGCTCGTCAAAGTTCTTGGGATCCACCACCGTGCTGTAGATGTTGGTGAAAACTTTGAACTCAGGTGCACATCGGATGTCATATCCATAGCTGCTGGTGCCGTAGCTCACGATTTTTTCGCCAGCCGCGTTATGGCGAATTTGGCCTGGCTCGAAAGGCTCGATCATGCCGTGCTGCTCGGCCATGCGCCGAATCCATTTGTCTGATTTGATGCTCATAAGCGAGATTTTAGAGGCATGG
>Ga0209084_1001006_pt1 | contig 24939 bp, 21 predicted proteins | sample C_130820_MF_Meta_FD_187309 | JGI IMG/M metagenome (GOLD analysis project Ga0209084, IMG submission 187309) | Freshwater microbial communities from Lake Croche, Canada to study carbon cycling - C_130820_MF_MetaG (SPAdes) (version 2) | ecosystem: Environmental > Aquatic > Freshwater > Lake...
GGTGCTGCTGGCATCGCTTTTGTGTTTATTTTTTGCGCCATATTTGCCCAATGGGTCGCACCCACCAACCCCTTTGACCCCGCCAGCTTGGACTTGATGGATGCACGTCTACCACCTGCTTGGGTAGAAGAAGGTAGTCTCAAATATTTACTCGGTACCGATGACCAAGGACGAGACATCTTGTCGGCATTGATATATGGCGCACGTATTTCGTTGATAGTAGGAATAGCCTCTGTCGCGGTATCTTTGTGTGTGGGGGTAAGTCTAGGACTTTTGGCTGGATTCAGAGGGGGCTGGCTGGATACCTTACTAATGCGACTATGCGACATCATGCTTTCTTTCCCAGCTATTTTGGTGGCCTTGCTTATTGCCGGTGTTGGCCGCGCCCTTCTTCCCCAGGCAGATGAATCTTTGGCATTTGTTGTATTGATTGTGTCTATTTCACTCACGGGATGGGTGCAATATGCGCGCACTGTGCGCGGAACCACTTTGGTCGAACGCAATAAAGAGTATGTGCAAGCTGCCCGCGTCACGGGTGTAGCACCTTTCAGAATCATGGTGCGTCATGTTTTGCCTAATGTGCTCGGTCCTGTATTGGTCTTAGCCACTATTCAAGTAGCGACCGCCATCATTACGGAAGCGACGTTGTCTTTCCTGGGTGTTGGCGTACCGCCCACTTCACCTTCACTAGGAACGCTGATTCGAATTGGTAACGATTTTTTATTTTCAGGCGAATGGTGGATCACCATATTCCCAGGCCTCACCTTGGTGCTAATAGCCTTGTCCGTCAATTTATTAGGTGACTGGCTTCGTGATGCACTCAACCCACGCCTACATTAAAAATCTTCTCTTTATGCATACCCTAGCCCGTCGACCATGAACTTACTAGAACTCAAAAATTTGGTGGTTGAGTTTCCTAGTCGCCATGGGACCTTGCGCGCACTTGACGGTATTTCCTTTGCAATATCCCCTGGAGAAATTTTAGGAGTTGTTGGCGAATCTGGTGCCGGCAAATCACTCACTGGGGCGTCCATCATTGGGCTACTAGAACCCCCGGGACGCGTTGCTAGTGGCGAGATTATCTTAAAAGGCCAGCGCATCGATAACTTGTCTAACGACCAAATGCGCAGCATTCGTGGGCGCAAGATTGGTGCTATTTTTCAAGACCCGCTGACATCGCTCAATCCTTTGTATTCGATAGGCAAGCAACTTACCGAAACTATTCAAACCCATATCCCTATGTCGGATGCCCAAGCCCGTCAACGTGCGATTGCACTATTGCAAGACACTGGAATTCCAGCGGCAGCTGAACGTATTGACCATTACCCGCATCAGTTTTCTGGCGGCATGCGTCAAAGGGTTGTCATTGCATTGGCCTTAGCCGCAGAGCCAGAACTCATCGTGGCAGATGAACCTACTACCGCATTGGATGTCTCGATTCAAGCGCAGATCATTGGATTGTTAAAGAATATTTGTAAACAAAAGGGGGCCGCAGTGATGTTGATCACCCACGATATGGGTGTGATCGCTGAAACCTGTGACCGAGTTGCAGTCATGTATGCAGGCCGTATTGTGGAGATAGGCCCTGTTCAGCAAGTTATCCACCAGCCTCAACATCCCTACACCGTCGGTCTGATGGCCTCCATTCCAGATATAGAAAATGACCGAGAACGACTCAACCAAATTGATGGCTCCATGCCTCGTTTAAATGCCATACCTGCGGGCTGTGCGTTTAATCCAAGATGCTCACAAGTATTTGTTAAATGCAAACAGGCTAAACCTAAATTGAAAACGGTAGATGGTTTAACCCGCACCGAAGTCGCTTGTTGGCTACAAAGCGATTTAACAAGAAGTACTCTATGAACACTTCTAATTTATCTAGTTCTTCTAAAGACGCATTAGTTATTGCAAATGATTTAGCCAAAACATTTGATGTATCTGCCCCGTGGCTGACCCGCGCCATTGAACGTAAGCCACGTCAACTTCTAAAAGCAGTGGATGGCGTCAGCTTTCAGATCGAAAAAGGTACAACATTAGCCCTGGTCGGCGAGTCGGGTTGCGGTAAGAGCACAGTGGCGCGTTTACTTGTTGGTTTGTACGAACCGACACGGGGCGGGTTTACCTTTGATGGACAAGATGCTCACGCCGCTTTCAAATCTGATAACGCTAAAGCAATGCGTCGACGCATTCAAATGATTTTTCAAGATCCCTATGCGAGCTTGAATCCACGCTGGACAGTTGAAGCCATTGTTGGAGAGCCTTTGCATGAACATCAGCTTATTGAAAATGAAGGAGAGCTTCAAGTCCGAGTCACCGAGTTATTGCAATCTGTAGGCTTGTCAAGCCAAGACCTGTCTAAGTACCCACACCAATTTTCAGGCGGTCAACGACAGCGTATATCTATTGCCCGCGCGCTTGCTACTGCACCAGAGTTTTTGGTATGCGATGAGCCCACCTCTGCTCTAGATGTCAGCGTACAAGCACAAGTGCTCAACATCATGAAAGACTTACAACGTGCGCGCGGTCTAACTTATCTGTTTATTTCACATAACTTAGCAGTGGTGAGGCATGTCAGTGACAAGGTTGGGGTCATGTATCTAGGGCAACTGGTGGAATTGGCTGATAAGCACAGCCTATTTAGCAATCCAAAACATCCGTACACCCGTATGTTGTTGGATGCCATCCCCAAACTCAAGGATACTGGGCGTGCACGAACACCGGTACAAGGCGAAGTACCGAACCCACTTAACCCTCCATCGGGTTGTGGTTTTCACCCGCGCTGTCCAATAATGAGTGCACGTTGCAAAATCGAACGACCTTCTTTAAAAACTATACAAGGCATTCAAGTCGCATGCCATGCAGCAGAGGAAGGTCGCTATTAATTTCAAGGCAATGTGTGAATTAAATTATTTCACATTGACGTAATACATCTTCGGCGCATCATTTGAGTTGTGCGACATTGTGACGTTTTGTTTCATAGCCCAAGGGCGCATTTGGTGATGCAGTGGGATATACAAAACTTCATCACGCGTCAAAGTCAAGGCTTCTTTGATGAGGGCATCGCGTTTGTTTTTATCGGTCTCCCCCTTCATCGCTTCAACCAATGCGTCGATTTTGGTATTACTAGTTTTTGAAAAATTAAAACTGCCATCTGCACCTTGTGTTCGCGACATCACCAATGATTGCAGTGAGTACTGTGCGTCGTAATTAGCGACACCCCAGCCCAACATATAAGCACTTGAATCAAAGTTTTGTACTTTCGCAATAAAAGGACCAAAGTTCATCGCATTGAGTTTGGCTTTGATGCCAGCCTTAGCCCACATATTGATAATTGCTTGGCAAACTTCCTCGTCATTTACATAACGATTGTTTGGACAATCCAGCGTGAACTCAACCCCATTGGGGTAGCCAGCATCAGTCAGTAATTTTTTTGCTCCTTCTATGTCTGCTGGTTGTACTTTGTCTAAGTCAGCAGAATATCCATTGACGCCAGGTGCAACCATGATGCTGGCGGGCAAAGATAAACCACGCATGATGCTACGCTGAATCGCAACACGGTCTATCGACATGCTCAAGGCTTTTCGCACGCGGACATCTTTAAATATATTTTTCCCTTTAGGCCCATACTTCAACTCTTCACTTCCTTGGTCCATCGCTAAAAAGATAGTCCGTACTTCAGGGCCATCGAGTACTGCGAGAGATGGGGTATTACGAAGGCGGGCAACATCTTGGGTAGGCAAGTCTGTCACGGCATCTACATTGCCAGATAACAAGGCAGCTATGCGGGTAGGGTCAGATTTGATAGGGGTGTAGACCACATCGGTCACATTACCCTGTAACTTGTCCCACCAAGCCCTATTAGCAGTCATCACTATTTTTTGATCAGGCTGCCATTCTTTGATGATGTAAGGGCCCGTTCCGTTGGTGTTAGCTGCTGCATAGGTGATTTCTTTACCTTTATAGTCTTGAATTTTTTCAGACTTGTTTTTTACACACCACGCCTTACTCATGATGAGAAATGTATTGAAATTATTTAGCAAAGTTGGATTGGGCTTATCCGAGATCACATCTATCGTGAAGTCATCTATTTTTTTTATTTCTTTAACACCGCCCACATAAATTTGCATCGTGCCTTGGGGTTGGCGAATACGGTCGAAAGAAAACAGTACATCTTCGGCTGTAAAAGGTGTTCCATCGTGAAACTTCACGTTTTTGCGTAAATTAAAACGTATGGTTGTTGGATTAATATTCTGCCAACTTGTAGCGAGCGCAGGTTCAATTTTGTAATTTTTATCAAACCGCACCAAAGGCTCGTAGGCATGGCTCACAACATTGTTAGTAGTGGCGTGGTTTTGGGCATGGGGATCCAGCGTCAAAATATCGTTCTGCGCAGCCCATTTGAGCTCAACTGCAGATGCAGTTTGAATTGATAAAGAAACGACCACAACAGCGACCAAAAATGCCAGTGGACGAATGGCTACAAGAATATGTGTGTACATGCTATTTCCTGTCTAAATTGAATGACAAAATCATTCTATAGACAATAAAACTAATCGACAACCAGAGTTTTACCTTTGCAAGACGACATCACCCCCCTTTGCGCAGATGAGCTCTCTAGCGCAATTCATCGCCGCGATATCTCTTGTCGTGAGGTGATGAGCGCCTATCTAGCCCGTATAGATAGTCTTAACCCTATCTTTAACGCCATAGTCAATATCGCTGATGAAGATACTTTGCTTTCCCAAGCAGACATTTGCGATTTGCAATTACTAAATGGGCAGTCAAGAGGATGGTTACATGGCATACCCCAGGCCATTAAAGATGCGGCATCCGCCACAGGCTTTCCCACCACATTGGGCAGCCCGCTTTTACAAGACGCTATGGCCAAAACAGACACGCTCATGGTGTCACGCATGAAAGCTGCTGGATGCATCGTGATCGGCAAAACCAATATGCCTGAATTGGGGCTTGGCTCAAACACTTTCAATGAAGTTTTTGGCGCAACGCGCAATGCATGGGATACCGATGTGAGCGCTGGCGGCAGTAGCGGTGGCGCTGCTGTGGCCCTATCTCAGCGAATGCTACCCGTTGCAGACGGATCTGACTTTATGGGATCTTTGCGCAACCCTGCTGCTTGGAACCATGTTTTTGGCATGCGCCCTAGCCAAGGTCGCATTCCCTTAGGTCCCGGTAACGATGTATTTCTGTCTCAACTTGTTACGGAAGGTCCGATGGCGCGTAATGTCAAAGACTTGTCTAAATTACTTGAAATTCAATCCGGCTTTGACCCTCGCTTACCTTTATCGCTTTCGTCTCACTTTCACGCACACGAGAGCCAAATAAAAGCAGAAGATCTCAAAGATTTGCGCATCGGTTGGCTAGGAGATTTATCTGGTCATTTGGCTACTGAAGGGGGCATCTTAGAAATTTGCGAACAAGCACTCCACCGTATGGCCTCTGCTGGAGCCATCGTCACCCCTATGGCATTGGGATTTGATACGAACAAGCTTTGGGAGTGTTGGCTGTCGTGGCGACGCGCTTTGGTAGGTCCTCGCGTCACAGCTTTGATGGGTTTTGCGAACGCACGTGAACACATCAAACCCGAAGCGCTTTGGGAGTACGACCACGCACAAGGTATGTCTTACACCGAGTTTTCACAAGCAAGCCAAACGCGAACCAGTTTTTATCATCACATGCTTCAGCTGTTTCAAACACAAGTAGATGTGATTGCGATACCAGTCGTTCAAACATGGCCTTTTGCGATTGAAAAGCGTTGGCCTACACATATTGGCGATTGCAAAATGGATACTTATCACCGCTGGATGGAATCAACCATTTACGCCACCCTAGCCGGCTTACCCGCCATCAGTGTTCCGGCAGGTTTTCACCCTAAGCACACTTGGCCGATGGGATTGCAATTGATTGGACCGCCGCAAGGTGACAGTTTTTTATTAAAAGTTGCTGCAGCATATGAAGATACATCATTAGAGCTTATGAACAAGACTCCAACAAACGATACCTTGAAATCAAAGTGAGTGAGCAAATAAAAAGCCCAAACCCATCGCTGTTCCGTAAACCAAATGACTTGATAAAGAAATCAAGCAAGCCTTTTGGGGGTTAGGCGTGAGTTTTCCCATTATGCCCTTACCCATACAAGGCATGAAATAAAACCAAGGCACCACCACACTTGCTGCGCCAAATAGAAAACCATCGGCTAGCGTAGGCTCAATAACCCGATCGATCATCAACACTAAATAAATAACCGCATACATCACGCTCACGCAGTAATGCACGATCCAACCAATCGGCAATTCATTTGGCGCTGGTGGTTCGTTATCAATAGTTGGGTGATACATGGTTCCTCTTTTCAAAGTAAGAACAAACCAACGCCCCACCATCCCCCAATTGGTGGCAGGAATACCCGTCAAGCGCTTTAATATTTGTTGCCAAGCATCCATGGCCAAACACGCCAAAACGCCAGCAGTAAAAATGGCGAGAACATTTTGATTCATAGCAAACCTTAAAAGAGGGTGCCTAGATATTAAACGCCGCCAGATGTGTTGGCTCTAGTCATTTCCCCTGCCCCACCGCCCACACCATAGGCGTATTGCTGAGGTATTTACGTAAAACTTCAGTGGCTTGGTTGGCCGTGACTTGCGCTATCGCTTTATCAAACTGCTCTCGTGCCATAAAGTCATAGCCGTCTGATAAGGCATCTGCCATGGTGGACGCAAAATTACTTTCCTTGCCTAAATAGGCTTTGCGACGTTCTGCCCAAGTTTTTTTGGCGCGATCTATATCAGCGTCACTCAGTCCGTCATGCAACACGCGTTGCAGAACAGCTTTAAGTTTTTCCATCGCTTTGTCTGCCTGTGCACTGGCAGAGGTGGCGTACAGCATGATGGTTGTTCTGTCGTCCAACATCGATCCATTGACATTCATACCGGTCGAATACGCCAGACCATCTTTTTCTCTTAACTCCTTCCATATCAAACTACTGGCATTACCGCCGACCACCTCAACAGCTATTTGTAGGGCGGGGAAGTCTTTGGCTTTTCGGTTTAATGCGACTATCACGCTGCCCGTCACTCTGGCATTTGTGGTGTCAGGCATTTCAATGCGTATGGGTGTTGTGTCCACCACTGAAGGAGCAGTTGGATCGGGTACACGCTGGTAGGCAATGGCAGAGGTCTTGGAAGTAGATGTTTTCTGCCACAAAGCACGTATATCTTCTTCCTGCAAATTACCCACCACACCCACTCGTACATGAGAAATTTTGGCGAAGTCACTGGCACAGCGTTTCACCTCTTCATAACTAAGCGACTTGATGTCGGCGATTTGTGTCTCCAAGGTTTGTGGCTTACTCCAATGTCCCGATGGAAAATTATCAAAGCGCAAACGACTGGTGTTGGCCGCTACGGCAACCGAGTTTTTAAGTTGTGATTCATATGAGGCGATCAATCCTGCTTTGTAACTGTTGAACTCATCGACCGGCAGCAAGGGAGCAGCCCACACCGCAAACAGCATCTCAAATGCGTTTTGTATATTTTTACGGGGTACCTCTAAGGCGATGCCTGACAAGCCGATATTCCAGTTGGCTTTCAGCTCTTCCATACGACGATTCAATTCGTCACGCGTCAGACCATTGCCACCAAACTTCATCAGCGCGCTAGCTGCGCTGCACGCAGCTCTTTTATCTTTCAAGGTATCTGCTGATCCAAAATCGTTTTCAAACACCAACCAGACCTTGTCGCCTTGCGTTTTGCGCGAAATAAGGCTCGCCTGCGCTTTGTCTGTGTCTAATTGAAAGGTTCGCGAAGCTTGCGCTAAATCAAGTAGTGATTTAGGCGCTGGATCCGCCTCAGAAAAAATGCTGGGCCATGTTTTGCCATCTGTTCTCGTTACAGCTGGTGCAGGTGGCGCAATGACTACGGGCGCCGGCTTATCGGCATGCCTCAGCAGGACATCACCACGGTTTGTCGAAACCACCCATTTTTTAAGTGCGGCATTCGCCTCATCTAGTTGCACGGATTTCACAAGATCTCTGACCCAAAACATCAACCGCCAATCCCCTGCAACTTCAAATCCAGAGGCTATTTGCGCAATGGATTCATGGGAATCGAGCGCGCGCTCGAAATCGTTTATTTCAGACAACCTTGCTCGCTCTAATTGCTCCTGCGTTACCCCTTTACTAGCAGCATCCTGAATATGTTGGATTAATTGCTTGGATAACGTTTCAGCATCTGCCTCCTGCCCTGCCTTGGCAATAGCCACAAAGCGTCCATAATCTGCATCCGTAGATGTATAGCAATTGGCAGACACAGCTAAGCCACGGTTAGTTACCAATTCTTTTCTCAAGCTACCCCAATCGGCATTACATATTGCTGCCGCGGCCAAATCCAAGGCATGGGCATCACGCTCAGTCACACCAGGCAGTTTCCAAGCACTTGCCACCAAAGTTGTTCCTACTGACGCATACAACTCACTACGTTGGGTAAGGGCTTGAGGACTATCGAAAGTCCAGTTTTTTTGCTTGGATGCGGATGGGTTTTTAGCTTCTGCAAATAGTTTGCTTGCAAGCGTGAGAACACGCTGCCTATCAAAATTACCAGACACAATCAAGGCCGCGTTATCGGGCCGGTAATGCTTGCGATGGAAAGCCCGCAGAGCCTCGTAACTGGTGTTTTCAATGTCAGACCTTGCCCCAATAGTTGAGCGAGAGTAACCATGCCAAACAAAGCTATTGCGCCCTAAGGCGTCAAACACCAGGCGTGATGGGCTCCGCTCAGAATTTTCAAGCTCATTACGCACCACTGTCATTTCGCTATCTAAGTCTGCTTTGGTAAATTTCGAGCGAATAAATCTGTCAGCTTCGAGTCGAATCACTTCGTCTAATTTTTGCGGGTCTGACGAAAGTGTCTCAAAGTAATTGGTTCTGTCTGCTGTTGTTGTGCCGTTCCAATTAGCACCCATTGCAGTTAAGTCATCTTTGATATTTTTACGATTCCCAGCGCCCTTAAAAAGCATATGCTCCAGCAAATGGGCCATGCCAGTCTCGCCGTAACCTTCCAATTTGCTACCCGTCTTCACCAGTAACTCCACACGCACATTACTAGCCGTTGGAAATGGAATCAAAATAATTTTGAAACCATTTGAAAGTTTGTAACTAGATATACCCCCAGCAGAGGCTTCAGCGATAAAGCTTTTTTTTGTATCTGCTTGCGCCCATACTTGCATGCTGTTTAAAAGCAATGTGCTGGCTGCTGCACACATTAAAAGCCGACTAAGAATTTTTTTCATTCCACATTTTCTCACTCACAAAATTTGTACGCGTCAATCAACCCAAGACACCCTTGCCCGATTTATCTTTTGTTTGTCCACAGAAAAAAGGAGGTCCCAATGGGTAGACTTTTAAGAGATAACCATCTAAAATCTGACTATTCTGGTCAGAACGCCATTCTGACTCTATTTTGTCTAGAGAGGTGTCCTATGAAAGCTTGGCAAATGCAAGAAGCAAAAGCAAGACTATCCGAGGTTGTCAAATGCGCTGATAGCGATGGGCCTCAAAACATCACGCTCCACGGACAGTCGGTAGCCGTTGTGATTTCACGCCCCATGTTTGATCGGCTTACTGCCAACAACAAAACCTTAGTCGAGTTTATGCAAAGCTCGCCATTATTTGGCGCAAACGACATTCACTTTGATCGCGACAACACCCCTGTGCGCGAGGTATCCCTTTGAGCTATTTGCTAGATACCAATGTACTGTCTGAGCTAAAACGCAAAAATCCAAATGCGGGAGTGGTGGAATGGTTTACACGTAGACCCGCCTCCACTCTCTTTCTAAGCGTTTTAACTTTAGGAGAACTAAGAAAAGGAATTAACAAAATCCACGACCCAATTCGTAGCGCAACCCTCAACGATTGGCTAGAGACAGATTTACCTAGCTTTTTCACAGGCCGCATTCTGACTATTGACGCAGATGTAGCAAATATATGGGGACGACTCATTGCAAATCATGCGCGCCCTCTGCCCGCCATCGACAGTCTATTGGGAGCAACCGCAGCAAAACATGGTCTCAGCATGGTCACGCGCAATGCGCGCGATTTTGAAGGCCTCGGGATAGAAGTCATCAATCCTTGGACCATCCAAGATGGGGCGCCCATTGCATAATTCTTTTCCCCGCTTTTAGTGGGGCAATGTTTAGATACCTGCCGCGCATAGCCATCATGACTCCCCAACTACAACATCCCCCCGTTTACTTAACGGCGGCTTTTTACCTGTTTGTCGATCTACCTAATTATGTGGAACGCAGGGCTGCTCTGTTGGCTTTTTGTGAGGCACACAACGTCAAAGGCTCCATTCTTTTAGCCAGTGAGGGTATCAATGGAACTATTGCAGGTGCCGAACCTGATGTCCATGCTGTTCTTGGCTATTTGCGTCAAGATTCGAAATTTTCTAGTCTTGAACACAAAGAATCCTTTGCTAACACCCCACCCTTTCATCGCATGAAAGTGCGCTTGAAAAAAGAAATCGTCACTATGGGCGTAGACGGCATCAGTCCTACGCGCATGGCTGGCACGTATGTCAAGCCAGAAGATTGGAATGCTTTAATTTCCCAGCCCGACGTGGTAGTTATCGACACACGCAACCACTACGAAGTAGATATCGGAACTTTCAAAGGCGCCATCGATCCAAAACTTCAAAGCTTCTCGCAGTTACCAGATTGGGTGAATGAGGCCAAAGCATTGGAGGCTAAAAACGGCAAGAAGCCCCGTGTGGCTATGTTTTGTACAGGCGGCATTCGATGTGAGAAATCTACTGCTTTAATGCGCACCCAAGGGTTTGATGATGTCTACCACCTCAAAGGTGGGATTTTGAAATACCTTGAAGTTGTACCTCCAGAAAAAAGCTTATGGGAGGGCGAATGCTTTGTGTTCGATGAGCGCGTGTCTGTCACCCACGGGTTGCACCAAGGCAACCAAGAACTGTGCAGATGCTGTCGCGAGCCATTACCCGTAAACGCCAAAGCATCGCCATTATTTGAATTAGGCGTAAGCTGCCCTCGCTGTCATTCACACACGACTGACATACAAAAAAATAGTGCGCGAGAAAGACAAAAACAATGGGAAATTGCTAAATCACGACACAGTGATCACATTGGCATTCCACAAAGGCAGCAAAAAATAAAAGCACTACTACCGCAAGACGCGCCTGTTCTTTATTCTTTCAGGCGTTGTCCCTACGCGATGCGCGCGCGCCTTGCTTTACTTGTGAGCGGTATTCGTTGTGAGATGCGTGAAATCACACTCGCCCATAAACCGCACAACATGCTTGAAGCTTCCCCGAAAGGCACTGTGCCAGTACTCTTGCTGAAAGATCGCGTGCTTGATCAGAGTTTGGACATCATGCATTGGGCTTTGGGGCAAAACGACCCAGAGGGCTGGTCAACCGCTGGGCAAGAAGCCTTAGATGAAGAAGCAAGGGCGCTGGTTCGTACGTGCGACGATGCATTCAAAACCCATCTAGATCGTTACAAATATCCAAATCGCTACGACTTGCCTAATGGATTAGCCGACCGTGAAGCAGGTTCTGTTTATTTAGTGCAACTCAATTCCAAGTTAATGCAGTCCACATTTCTCATGGGTGCTAAATGGTCTTGGGTAGACGCGGCTATTGCCCCATTTGTCAGGCAGTTTGCACGCACCGATCGCGCATGGTTCGATACGCAAGCTTGGTCTGCTCTTCAAAATTGGTTAACCCAATTTGAGCAGTCTGAGCGCTTTAGAACTGTGATGCACCGATACAAAATTTGGCATGAAGGGGCGAAGCCAGTAGCGTTCCCGCCAGATTAACTTGGCTTGATCATCACCTTACGCCATTTGATTGGACCACCAGTGACGTTATTCACACCTGGACCAAATTGCAAGGCAAACGGACCGCTTGTAAACTTACTGTCTTGCAATGTTGAAGTAATGACGCCATTTAGTTTGACCGTCAGTGATGCTCCCTGAGCTACCACTTCCATCACATTCCACTGACCACCAGCTTTATTCACAATAGGAACAGAAACTTTGGCAAAGTTCACAATCGCGCCCGTTCCGTAACTTGGGTCTGGTCGAATATCCCAAATATTAACTTCGTATGCGTTATCGGCCCCGATTTTTTTAGGATCTGTTGCTCGGATAAAGATGCCGCTGTTAGTGTCAGTTGCGGCCCAAAATTCCGCATAAATCGTAAAGTCTTTGTAAGTATTTTTCGAAACTAAAAATCCAGCGGTACCCTTGTCAGCAACGATTGCTCCATCCTGAACACGCCAGTTGGCATCTCCCACCAAATTCCAATTGTCTAATCCGTTAGCGCCATCGATTAAGGTCGTCCAACCGGGACCACTTGGAGCGCTCGCGCAACCTGACAAAGCGAGAGCAAAAGCTAGCGAGATGGTGAGAATGAGTGAACGGCGTTTCATATTAGGTCTCCAATTGGTTTTAAATACAGCATATCTCAGATACAAACAGCAACCATCTAGCTGCTCTTTAACTCACTTAGTAAACTCACCACTATCTAAAATCACATTCTCAACAATACCTGCTCCGTTTCTTCGATTGGAAGCAGCTGCTGTGTACTCTTCTGATTGAAAGCAGTTCACGGCTGACTCAAAAGTTGGAAATTCAAGCACTACAAAACGCTTGAAAACTTCTGGGCCTTCCATGATTTGGTACTTACCACCTCGCGCCAGAACTTTTGCACCATATTTAGCAATGATGCCCGGCACCTGATCGGTGTATTTTTTATAACTCACTGGGTCATTGATAACGCAACGTGAAATCCAATAGGCAGGCATTTTTTCTCCTTCAATAATTAACAAGTTATTTAATCAAAAAATTAGGGGGTTAATCAACCGTCATGCCGGACTCTTTGACAACAGCTCCCCATTTGGCAATTTCCTCTCGCGTTGTTACCATTAATTCAGTAGGACCCATCCTGAATGCAGTGGCACCTTGTGCTGAAAGAAACGTTTCCATATCCGGCTGCGTTTGGAGCGTAGCGATGGCTTTACGCATTTGCTCAATCATTTCTTTTGGAACGCCTTTGGGGGCATAGATTGCAACCCATAAATCACCCACTAGGCCAGCAACTGTGTCATTGGCTACAGGGACATCTGGCAAAGCAGGCGCACGTCGCATCGATGTAACTGCAATGGGCTTGACTTGACCGCTCTTTATAAATTGAATGCATGCGGGAATGGTACTTAACAAATAATCCACATTTCCACCGATGACATCGGTCAATGCAGGTGCGACACCTTTATAAGGAATATGCGTCAAATTAATGCCTTGGGATTTTTTTAGCATCTCCATCAACAGATGAGAGAAGGTGCCGTTGCCTGAAGAACCATAACTGTATTTACCTGGGTCCCTTTTAGCTAACGCAATGAGGTCAGAGAGATTGTTAACGGGCAACTTGGGGCTAGCGACAATTATGTTTTGTACTAGCGCAATTCCTGCCACTGGTTCAAAGTCAATGATGGGATCAAAGCCAGTATTTTTGTAAAGAGCAGGGTTAATGGCTTGCGTGCTGTTGATAGTTACCAACCACATACTTCCGTCTTTTGAACCAGATTTAGCAACAAAAGCAGATCCCACATTTCCGCCTGCACCTGTTTTGTTTTCCACAACCACATTGGAGCCAATCAAAGCCGGTAATCTTGCGGCAACAGCACGTGCCATCACGTCATTAGAGCCGCCAGCATTTTGAGGAACTAGAAAGGTAATGGTTTTTGGAAGAGATGTTTGCGCCGTTGCCGATACGCCAAGAGCTAGTGGTGACAGCGAAATGGCTGTGGTGATACGCCTGCGTAGTAGTGAAATTTGCGTCATTTATTTTTCTCCATGTCAACGTGGGTCACATATATGCATTTGCAGGAGAAGACGGTCGCCACAAATGCTTGCGCCAATACAAAGTCATGGTAACGGTTAAAAGAAGTCCACACAATGAATAAGCAGTAGCAGTAAAGCTAAAACCCACAATATTGATAAGAGGCCCAGATAACAACAACCCAAGGGGTAGCCCCCAGATCGCCAACATACGCATACCCATGACGCGTCCACGATACGCCGGCTCAGTGCCTCTGAGCATGACAGCAGCCAAGGGGGTAAGACACAGGCTTTGTGCAAAACCAGCACCGATTAACAACCCCATGCCGAGTTGCATATCGTTAGTATTCGCAAAACACAAATCTAAAACAAACCAAACCCCAGCCGAAATAATCATGGTTTGCGATGCACGTAATTTAAACCGATTACTACTTAAAACAATGGAGGCCAAAAGCCCACCAAATGCGAAACTGGCACCCAACAGACCAAGCCCCGCCTGGTCGGTGAGGTAGATATTTTTTGCCACATAAGGCAATAAACCCAAAAAGAGTGGGAACGCAAGTAGATTTACTAAAAATGCAAGCCCCATAGAACCCAATAAAACCGGGTTATGCGACATATAGCGAAATCCGACGCGCAAATCGTGGATCGGTGTAACAGCCTCTTTTTTGGGAGGTACGCTATGGTTATCGTCTACTTTTATAGCCATTAAAAAACTACACACATATAAGCAAGTAACCACTATGTAGGCTGTACTCATGCCAAAAGCGGAGACGGCGCCAGCTCCAGCCAATGCGCCCGCCATGCGCGCAGAGTCTGAAGTAACTCTAGAAATACCCAAAGCACCCATGAGTTGGTGGGAAGGTTGGGTTTGCGCGACCAGCGCGTAGCGCAAAACCATATCTGAAGGGCGAATTAAACCCACTATTCCTGCGATGACCAAGACGATAAAGGGATTGATCGCATTCAACAGTGAAAGTATCAATAAAGTTGCAGCCAAAGAAGCATAGATAGCCCGGGTTATCCATAGCATTCGGCGGTATCCGAAGCGATCACCCACCACGCCAAACAACGGAGATACCAATGCTCCAAAGAATTGAAGTGCGCCAAAAACCACCAACAACATCACAGACCCTGATTCGACCAAGATGTACCAACCCAAAATTAAAGTCTCCATCTCGAAGGCCCAAGATGTCGCTAAATCAGACGGCCACTGAAATCGAAAACTACGGACTGAGAAGGGCGCCAACCAGTGGGGCGGCCGATCGGTATTTTGGGTTGTCAAAGTTAGGTTGGTTTTGTATTTAACTCACGACCCCGATATTCCAAGGTACAAACTCATGGTCTCCTAGCCCTAACTCTTCGCTCTTCGAAGGTTTGCCCGAAGCAACATCGCATATCAAATCAAAAATGCCTTGCGCAACTTCTGGCATGGTGGAAGTGCCATCTAACAATACACCGCAGTTGAAGTCCATATCTTCTGTCAGTCGGTTGTACATGGGCGAATTGGTAGCTAGTTTGATAGAAGGAACAGGCTTGGCTCCAAACATAGAACCCCTACCAGTAGTGAACAAAATCATATTGGCTCCACCTGCAATTTGACCCGTAGCCGAGCATGGGTCAAAGCCTGGTGTGTCCATAAATACAAAACCTTTGGCATCAACAGGCTCAGCGTAGCGATAAACCTCCATCAAACCTGTGGTTCCTCCCTTCATGGAAGAGCCCAAAGATTTTTCAAAAATATTGGCAAGGCCACCTACTTGGTTACCAGGACTCACCGCCCCGTTAATCTGCACATCACGTCCAGGTGAGTACTCTTCTTTCCACCAACGAATACGGTCGATGAGTTTTTCACCCACCTCTTTGCTACGCGCACGACGTGTGAGCGTGTGTTCCACGCCATAAATTTCAGGCGTCTCCGACAAAATAGCGGTGCCGCCATGGCGCACCAAGATATCCATCGCAGCACCCAATGCAGGATTTGCAGTGATAGATGAAAACCCATCTGAGCCACCGCATTGCAAACCGATTTTCAAATGGCTGACTGACACGGTAGATCGACGCGCTTCATTCGCCTCGGGCAACATCGCCTCCACTGCAGCAACCGCGGCCTCCACTGTCTTGCGCGTGCCGCCTTGTTCTTGCATCACGAACGTGTAGAGCTTAGGCCCTTGGCTCAAACCTTCTTGCTCCATCAAGCCTTGCATCTGGTTGCGCTCGCAACCTAGTCCGATGATCAGCACAGCAGCAAAGTTCGGGTTGCGTGCAAAGCCACCAATGGTTCGACGTAACAGTTGCATGGGTTCGCCACTCATCTCCATGCCACAACCAAGGCCGTGACTGAGTCCGACCACACCATCTATGTGCGGATACTTCGCTAAGCGATCACCTTTAAAGGCCTCAGCAACTTTATGCACCACCGTTGCAGAACAATTCACGGTCGACAAGATACCAATAAAGTTACGTGTACCCACATCGCCATTGGCACGCACGTAGCCTTCAAAAGTGGCTTGTTCGCTGAGTGGAAGAAATTCAGTTGGCACATAGTCTTTGCCGTAGGCATAGTCACGGTCAAACTCTCTAAATGTCACGTTATGTGAGTGCACATAAGTTCCCGCCGAGATATTGACCGTAGCAAAACCAATACACACGTTGTATTTAAGAATGGCTTCACCCGCCTCAATATTGCGCGCGGCAATTTTGTGGCCTGACGGCACTTGGCTGCGACTGGTGATGCCCTCAGAAGGAATCTCCATTCCCATCCCGACGTCAGTGCGTGCAACGACTACGTTGTCGCTGGGGTGTAGACGGATCACTGGACCCGTCATTTTTTTCACATTTAAATCAATCATGCCCATACATCATTCCTAAAAAGTTATTGCATCTTTAAAACATCAAAAGCAGCTTTTAGCCTTTGATCATAATTTTGTCTTGCCTGTTCTGCTTGTTCTTTAGGCCACTCAGAAAATCCTGCCCCAGCTTTCATTCCAGTTTTACCTTCTGCTATTTTGTCTGCAACACAGCGTGCAAGGACATGGGCATTAGAAAGGCTTGGATAAATTTCCTCAGAAGCGCGGGCCATACTGTCCCAGCCAGAAATTTCTTTTTGCAGCACAGGGCCAGCTGCTGCGTAGCGGAAACCAAAACTAAAACGCACAGCGGTATCGACATCTTGGGCAGAGGCAATTCCGCGGTCAATCAAATCAAGTGCCTCACGCATCAGTGCATGTTGAATACGATTGGCCAGCAAGCCCGGAATATCTTGTCGCACCAATACGGGTTTTTTACCAGCACGGCGATAGAGTTCGCAAACAGCTTCGCCCATTTGCGGATCTGAATCTGCGCCTAAAGCCACCTCCACCAAAGGCACTAAATGCGCAGGCATGAAGTAATGCGCATTGAACATACGTGAGCGGGTGAGCAAACCATCTGTCAGTCGCGAAATGGGGAACCCAGAACTATTGGTGCCAATGGGAATATGCGCTGGTACACGACGGTCTAGATCTTGGAATAAGGCGCGCTTGATGTCAAAGTCTTCCGTGACTGTTTCAATGACCCAAGCCACAGAAGTCCAGTTATTCCAATCGTTGATCAAGCCAGCCTCTTGGGGAACATCACTTGGCGCTTTAGCACCTAAAGTCTGGGCCAATTTACAAGCTTGTTCTAAAGTGGTTTGGGCCTTTTCTATGGAACGCCCTAAGACAATCAAAGGCATACCAACTTCTAAAAACCCAGCTGCGATTCCCGCAGCCATCGTACCGGTACCAAGTACTACAACAGTTTTTGAAAGATTAGCGGTTGTCATGCGTCCATCAATATTTAATTCACTGGGAATAATACCCTTATAAAAACATATTCTTATTGGGATTTCATAGGGTAAGACCTACGGATAAACGAGAAACTTTGTGGATAAATTGAGACTTGCCTTGGCGTATTAAATATTCATGGAGAAAGTCTGTATGAAGCAATGGATTCTTGTAAGTCTATGCGCAATTTTTTTCAGCGCTTTTAACGTAAACGCACAGACTCCCTACCCTAGCAGGCCCATCAAAATCATCGTTCCCGTCACTCCTGGAGGACCTAGTGATTTGGTGGCGCGTTTATTAGCACGCGAGCTTGAAGGTCCTTTAGGAAAAGCCGTCGTTATTGAGAACCGTGCCGGCGCATCGCAATCTCTTGGCGCCAATGTAGTGGCCAAATCAGAACCGGATGGCTACACCTTGCTACAAGCTGCAGCAAATATGGCTATCAATCCATTTTTGATGTCTGATTTGCCTTTTGATACGGTGAAAGATTTTTCACCCATCTCTCTCACCCACATCACCCCGTATGTGGTCGTAGTCAGTAGCCAATCTCCATTTCAAAACTTAGGCGACTTATTGAAATTTCTACGCGAGAACCCAGCCAAAGTCAGTTATGGAAGCACGGGACCTGGAAGTCCTCAACAACTCTCTACTTTGCTGTTAGCCCAAACGCTCAATCTAGGTTCATTGACTGAAGTCGCCTACAAAGGCAGCACTGCCGCACACCCAGACCTGGTAGCCAATCGATTGACATTCATGATCGACCCTTTAGCCGCATCTGCACCGCTGATCAAATCAGGTAACTTAAGAGCGCTTGCCGTCACCACATTACAAAGAAACCCTGCTCACCCCGACATTCCAACTGCGATTGAATTAGGCGTATCGGGTTACGAGTTTTCCAGTTGGGGCGGCTTGTTTGCTCCGGCAGGAACACCCAAGGCAGTAGTGGCGCAACTCAATTCTGAAGTACGTAAAGCTTTGACCTCTGACGCACTTCGCAAACGATTTGAGGACATGGGACTGGTTGCTAAGCACAGCACACCAGAAGAATTTGGTCAGTTTTTGGTGTCAGAGATGAACCGTTGGAAAAGCTTGGTGAAAAAAGCACCTTAATGAAAAATAGAGGGGATTAGATTTATTTAATTACTTCATTGCTAATCAAATTTAATCCCCGAATCTTTTATAACTTGTGCCCATCTGGTTTTTTCAGCGCGCAAGAAATTAAGCAAAGCATCCGGCGAACTACTACGAACTTCTGTGCCTTGCGCAGCCAAACGATCTTTCATATCCTGAGTTGCCATGATTCGCGTAATTTCAGCATTGAGCTTTGCGACCACTTCGCTAGAGGTGCCTGCGGGTGCCACGATTCCTTGATAGGAGCCTGTTTCAAAGCCAGGCAATACCTCCGCGATAGTAGGTAATTCAGGGGCTGAACTGACTTTATGCAGACTTGATACGGCCAAGCCTTTGATCCTTCCTGACTTGATCGTGGGATAGGTCGCCAACATTCCGTTCATGATGACATTGGACTGTCCTGCGGCCACATCTGCAACGGCTTGCGATCCTCCCTTATAAGGAATGTAGGCCCAGTTGATACCTGTGCGTTGTGCAAATGCAATACCCGCCAAATGCGGTGCGCCGCCAGTGCCAGAAATCGCGAAATTAAGCTTGCCAGGATTTGCCTTTGCATAGTCAATCAATTCCTTAACGCTACTGACAGGTACTGAAGGATGCACGCCAAGGGCGTGTGGTGAATAAGCCACCATGATGACTGGCGCAAAATCTTTGATTCCGTCATACGGCATGTTGGTAAATACACTTTGATTGATCGATAAAACGCTCAGGTCTGTCAAAAGTAATGTGTAACCATCTGCGGGGGCTTTAGCGACAAAATCTGCGCCCACATTACCAGTTGCACCCGCTTTGTTTTCAACTAGTACAGGTTGCCCCCAAGCCTCTGTGAGCTTGGATCCAAGGGCACGCGCCAAGATATCAGACGTACCACCAGGGGCGAAAGGAACCACGATTCGAATTGCTTTGGTTGGGTAGGTCTGGGCTAGGGCAACAGAGGTAATCCCAAAACTAAGCAATAGCCCTAATAAAGAAGCAAAAAGTAAAGGTGTTCTTGTGTTGATGAATCGAAGCATATTGAACCTTTTGTATTTATTAAAAAAAACGTTTACAGCAAAGAATGCTTAATCGTCCTCAGAAGCGCTTATTCCAGGAAATAACACTTCCGTATAGCCAAACTTTGTAAAGTCCCGCACGCGCATGGGATAGAGTTTGCCGATCAGATGGTCGCACTCATGCTGTACTACGCGCGCATGAAAACCATCAACTGTGCGGTCAATGGTTTGTCCGAACTCATCAAAACCGGTGTAGCGGATACGCGCCCATCTCGGCACCTCGCCACGCAAACCAGGTACCGATAAACAACCTTCCCAATCAAATTCTTCCGCGTCATCTATAGGTGTGATGACAGGATTTAAAAGCACCGTGATAGGAATCAATGGTCGATCGGGGTAGCGCGGGTTGACTTCTGTTCCACCAAATATCACCAACTGTAGATTAATGCCAATTTGCGGCGCTGCCAGTCCTGCACCATTCACAGCAGCCATAGTCTCGCGCATATCGGCGATCAAGGAATGTAATTCGGGTGTATCAAACGCTGCGATAGGCTCGGCTATTCGCAATAAACGGGCATCGCCCATTTTGAGGATGTCACGCCGACTCATTGAGTTGTTGGTGAAATTGCGCCATTGTCATCGCCGCATCAATTTCTTTAGGTAAAGCATCACTTGCAGAAAATATGCCAATGATTTTTCCATCTATTGATTTGATAGGCAAATGTCTAAAGCCACGCTCAATCATGATCAAAATAGCTTCCGACACAGTTGTATTGGGTCCCACGCAATGCGGATTAGCCGTCATCACCTGAGAGACCAAGGTAGTCTTCGGGTCAAGCGCCTTGGCCAACACCCTAGTCATCAAATCGCGCTCCGTCACAATGCCTCGCATTTGTCCAGTTGTATCAAAAATTAATACGCTGCCACAGTTGGCTTTCGTCATGATGCAGGCAGCATCCCAAACGCTTGCATCCAACAACAGATTGACGATCTGTCTTGCAGACATTGATTTAGAAACTAATCTTTCAGCCATATCAATCTCCTTTGAATATCTATCGTAATGACTCATTTATTTTCGATAGCACTTTAGTCCCAGGGCATAGTTCTTTTTCGTGTAGGGAATTCAGCGGCAGATGGCTTGTATTGAGCGACGCATGTAAGTCAAGCGCCAATGGGTCTAGATACAGCAAACCCGTCACGATCTCACCTCTTTCGTGGTGGTCATTCATGTAGCTGAGCGCCTCGTAACGTTTGCTTGGGTCATACGATGTATCAACTTTTCTCAATCTCAGGAACGTACCATCGTGTTGTTCGACTTCAATCACATCACCACTGGCATATTCAGCAGTAATTTCTGAACGCTGCGGCATAAAGTCGATTCTGCTGACAGATTCATTGTGCTGCCTTACATAGTCATAACTTTTGGTACTACCGTTGTGGTTGTTAAAAGCTACGCACGGGCTAATCACATCAATAAATGCCGCACCCCCATGACCGATAGCCCCCTTGATCAACGGAACGAGTTGCTCTTTATCACCAGAAAAAGCTCTAGCCACATAGGTAGCACCCAGTTGCAAAGCTAAACCAACCAGGTCAATGGGTGAATCTGTATTGGTCACACCTTTTTTACTTTTTGACCCTCTATCTGCAGTTGCCGAAAATTGTCCTTTGGTAAGCCCGTAAACACCATTGTTCTCAACGATATAAGCCATCTTGACGCCACGTCGCATTGCGTTGGCAAATTGCCCCAGTCCAATGGATGCTGAATCGCCATCACCAGACACACCCAAATACAGCAGGTCACGATTGGCTAAATTGGCGCCAGTTAACACCGACGGCATTCTTCCGTGAACCGTATTGAAGCCATGCGAAGCACCTAAGAAGTAATCTGGTGTTTTAGAACTACATCCAATACCCGACAACTTGGCAACCCGATGCGGTTCAATGTTAAGTTCCCAGCAAGCCTGAATAATGGCCGCTGAAATAGAGTCATGTCCACAACCCGCACACAAGGTAGAAACTCGTCCCTCGTAATCACGTCGGGTATAGCCAACTTTATTGGTCTGCAGCGTTGGGTGATGTAAGCGAGGCTTTGTAATATAGGTCATGCAAGCTCTTTCGATTTTTTACTTGTTTTTTTTGGCGAATCACTTTGTTTCAGTCGATCTCGAATGGCCGCATGAATAAATCGTGCAGTTATAGGTGTTCCGTCGTAATGCAATACCTTGATGAGATGCGCCGGGTCGATCTCTAACTCGTTGATCAGCAAAGTTCGCATTTGGGCATCTCTGTTTTGTTCTACAACAAACACCAAGTCTTGGTCATGGATAAATTCCTCCACTGCATCTGCAAAAGGAAACGCCCTTAAGCGCAAGCCATGGAGATGGAGGCCTTCTTTCTCCAGTAACTCAAAAGCTTCCAGCATGGAAGGACTGGTAGACCCGTAATAAATCACACCGATCTTGCTTGGCTTGTGGGCTTTGCGTAAAACAGGCGCTGGCACGATTTGCGCAGCGGTTTTGAATTTCTTTTGTAACCGATCCATGTTGTACATATAGTCCACGCCCCGCTCCGAATAGCGGGCATAAGGATCGCGCGTGGTTCCGCGTGTGAAGTAACTGCCCTTGGTGGGATGTGTACCTGGTAGCGTTCGCCAAGGAATACCGTCACCATCTACATCTTTGTAGCGTCCGAAGTCCTTGCCTGCTTCTAACTCTTCAGCTGTCATAACTTTGCCGTGGTCAAACACATGGGCATCATCCCAATCGAACGGGCGTGACAATCGCTGGTTCATGCCGATGTCTAGGTCTGTCATCACAAACACTGGGGTTTGTAGTCGATCCGCCAAATCGAGCGCTTTGGCGGAATGTTCAAAACACTCGTATGGGTCTTCTGGCAATAGCAACACATGCTTGGTGTCGCCATGGGAAGCATAGGCACAACACAAAATATCTGATTGCTGCGTTCTAGTAGGCATGCCCGTTGAAGGCCCACCCCGCTGCACATTGATGATGGTGACAGGAATTTCTGCAAAGTAAGCCAAGCCAATAAACTCGGTCATCAAAGAAATTCCTGGACCAGAGGTGGCTGTGAATGCTCTTGCACCATTCCAACCCGCCCCCACCACAATGCCGATAGAAGCCAACTCGTCTTCTGCTTGAATAATCGCAAAACGATGCTGTCCCGTTGAGGGGTCATTTCGGTATTTATCGCAGTATTTTTGGAAAGCCTCTGGCACCGATGAGGATGGCGTAATGGGATACCAAGCCGCAACAGTTGCACCACCGTACACACAACCCAAAGCAGCTGCGCTATTGCCATCCGTAAATATTTTGTCGCCCACGTTATCGCAGCGCTTGACGCGAATCCCCAGCGGATATGTCATATTTTTTAATACGTAATCACGTCCTAAATTTAGCGCTTTCATATTGGACTCAAGCAGCAGTTCTTTGCCTTTGTACTGTTCTTCAAATAGCTTTTTAAAAACTGCTGTCTCTATCTCCAACAAAACCGATAGCGCACCAATATAGATAATATTTTTAAAGAGTTGACGTTGACGTGGGTCCGAATAGTTGGTGTTACTAATCTCCGTGAGAGGCACGCCAACGATATGTATATCGTCTCTAAATTTACTTTGCGGTATCGGTCGCGTATTGTCGTAAAACAAATAACCACCAGGCTCGAGTTCGGTGACATCTGCATCCCAGGTTTGTGGGTTCATGGCCACCATCATGTCAATGCCGCCTCGGCGACCAAGGTGACCCTGCTCTGTCACCCGTACTTCATACCAAGTGGGCAAGCCTTGAATATTGCTTGGGAAAATATTACGCGGACTGACAGGCACACCCATGCGCAAAATGGCCTTAGCAAACAACTCATTGGCGGAGGCAGAACCTGATCCATTAACGTTGGCAAACTTGATAACGAAATCGTTGATGGCTTCAATCTGTTTCATGCGACATCCATAGCAGAGGTGGTTTCGGCCTTGTCATAGCTCTTGGGGCTTGCTTTTGCTGTGGTCAATAAGAATTTCTGCATATCCCACGCACCTGTCGGGCAGCGTTCAGCGCAAAGTCCGCAGTGCAAACATACGTCTTCGTCCTTGACCATGACCCGCGAAGACTTCAGTGTTTCTGAGACATACAAATCTTGGTCTTCATGTGAAGTAGGCGCGCGTAACCGTTGTCGCAAATCTGGTTCTTCACCGTTGTTGGTGATGGTGAGGCAATCCATCGGACAAATATCAATACAGGCATCACACTCGATACATGTTTCATGCGTGAAGACCGTCTGCACATCGCAATTCAAACAACGATGTGCTTCTTTGAAGGCCGTTGCAGCATCGAAACCCAGCTCCACCTCGACGCGGATACTTGCCAATGCCTTTTCCGCATTGGCCCAAGGCACCTTGAAGCGATGGTCTTCAGAGACATCGTTGTGGTAACTCCACTCATGGATACCCATTTTTTGCGACATCAAATTGGTAGTAGGTGCAGGTCGCGCATTGACGTCTAAATCATTGATAAAGATATCTATGGAAACAGCCGCCTCATGCCCGTGGGCTACCGCAGTAATGATGTTTTTAGGACCAAACGCAGCATCACCGCCAAAGAACACGCGGGGCATTGTGGTCTGCATGGATTGCTTGCCCAAGACTGGCAAACCCCATTGGTCAAACTCAATGCCACAGTCTCTCTCTATCCAAGGAAATGCATTTTCTTGTCCCACTGCAAGCAATACATCGTCGCATTCGACCAGAACATCAGGCTCGCCCGTTGGCACCAAAGAGCGCTTACCTTTTTCATCAAATATTGCATGCACTTTCACAAACTTCATTCCCACTAATTTGCCGTGTTTAATTTCAAAAGACTTTGGCACATGACAATTGAGGATCGGAATGCCCTCATGAATCGCGTCCTCTTTTTCCCAAGGCGATGCTTTCATTTCATCAAAACCGCTGCGCACAATCACTTTGACATCTGAGCTGCCTAAACGCAGAGACGAGCGGCAGCAATCCATGGCGGTATTTCCTCCGCCCAGCACAATGACGCGCTTTCCAATCTCTGTAATGTGTCCAAACGAAACAGACGAGAGCCAATCAATTCCAATATGGATATTCGCAGCGCCCTCTTTT